>Ga0206882_1032_pt1 | contig 31827 bp, 29 predicted proteins | sample Alteio_BWOrgCont_4_FD_152908 | JGI IMG/M metagenome (GOLD analysis project Ga0206882, IMG submission 152908) | Enriched cells from forest soil in Barre Woods Harvard Forest LTER site, Petersham, Massachusetts, United States -... | ecosystem: Environmental > Terrestrial > Soil > Temperate forest > O...
ACGCAAGGAGCTGTGGGAAGGCATAAAAAGAACCAGAGCCCGTAGGGCGACTCAAAATCGGGATTTTACCCACAAATTTACAGCTACTAGATATTTTAGGAACCAAAGCGACAGGTTTTGGCCCCTTTGGTCCCTTGTCTTTTTTAACTATTCCAAACCGGGCTTCGCATGATGACGCCCCCAAAAAATGTAAATCACCATTCCAATAGCTATCCAAGCGATCAGGCGCAGCCAATTTTCCCAACCCAGAAACACCATCATAATCAAGCATGTCAAAATGCCCATCAGAGGCACAAAAGGCACCCAAGGGGTACGGAAAGGCCTGGCCACGCTTGGCCGCGTGTAGCGCAATATTAGAACTCCTCCGCACACAATCACGAAAGCCAGCAACGTGCCTATGCTGGTCATATGCCCAACCACGGACAAAGGGGCAAAAGCCCCAAATGCCCCAACAAATAGCATCAAAATCAAATTGCATTTCCATGGGGTATGAAAGCGAGGGTGAATATCCGAAAATACCTTAGGCAAAAGTCCATCGTGCGACATAATGTAAAAAATACGGGACTGCCCGAGCAGCATCACTAGAATGACTGAAGTGAAACCCGCTATGATTCCAAGTTTAATCAAAGAATTCAGCCACATGAATGGAGTTTGGGCAATAGCCGTCGCAACTGGTGCGGCGACATCTAATTTCTGGTAGCTGACCAATCCCACCATAACCAAGGCGAATAAAATATAGAGCACAGTGCAAACAGCCAGAGAACCTAAAATCCCAATAGGGATAGATTTTTGCGGACGCCTAGTTTCCTGAACAGCTGTAGAGACAGCATCGAAACCAATATAGGCAAAAAAAACGACTCCTGCCGCCCGGATCACACCACTCCATCCAAATTCTCCAAAGGTCCCTGTATTAGGGGGAATAAAAGGATGATAATTTTCAGGTCGAATGTAAAAGACGCCTATGCCCACGAAAATCAAGACTACAGCGACTTTAATGACCACAATGACGCTATTTAGCATAGCGGATTCCTTGATGCCGCGGATGAGAATTAAGGAAATCAACGTGACAATTAAAAAAGCTGGCAGATTGAAATAGCCGTAAGCCATCGTGCCGTCAGAAAGAGGAACAGGCTGCCAAGGGGAAGCCAACAAAGATGGAGGAGGATAAATTCCAAAATCATAAAGCAGCGAAACGACATAAGCTGACCAGCTGATCGAAACTGTGGCGGCGCCAATGGCATATTCCAAAACCAATGTCCAGCCGATAATCCAGGCAATCATCTGTCCCATGGATACATATGCATAAGTATAGGTGCTGCCCGCTAAGGGAATCATGGTCGCCAGTTCGCTATAGCATAATCCTGCAAAAGAACAGCCTATGGCGGCTATTATAAACGAGAGGACAATCGCGGGCCCGGCATTTTCCGCTGCAGCGATCCCCGTAATGGAAAAAAGGCCCGCACCGATGATAGCCCCAATGCCCAACATGATCAAATCGTACGGCCCCAAAGAGCGGCGGAGCTGATGATGCCCTTCAGCTTCTGCCTCGATAGACTCTAATGATTTTTTCGCCCATATACTCATGCTGTTAGTTTATAGATAAAATTTTTTAATATTTCAACGCCTTTCCCATGGATTTAAGTTTGCTCCAAAATAAAAAAAAATTTATCTTCAGAACTATGGCTGATTTTTGGAACCCTGAGCAGTATCATAAGTTTGAAAAAGAAAGAAACCAACCATTTTTCGATCTAGTCAAACTGATTTTAGTCTATCCCAATATGAATGTAGTGGATTTGGGATGCGGAACAGGCAAATTAACGCAAATTTTACATGAAACTCTTAATGCCCAAAAAACATTAGGCATTGACTCGTCTGAGGCTATGCTGAGTGCAACCTCAGCATATAAGCAGGCAAACCAAAACCTCCATTTTCAATTGTTAAATATCGAAGATTTCGAGCCGGATGAAAAATACGATTTAATTTTTTCTAACGCCGCATTGCAATGGCTACCCAATCACTGCACACTTTTTGAACGGTTTACGCACTATCTATCTCAAGGCGGCCAGATCGCAATCCAAATGCCTTCAAATTTCGATTTTCCTACCCACACCATTGCACGGGATATTGCACGCGAACAGCCCTTTAAAAAAGATCTGGAGGGAGCCAGGATGCCTTCCGCGCTTCCGATCGAAGAATATTCCTTATTACTCTATCATTTGAAGGCTAAACAACAAAGTGTAAGAGTGCAAATTTACCCGCATTTATTAGCATCCGTTGATACCGCAGTAGAGTGGGTTAAGGGAACACTCCTCACTTTTTATCAAAATAGGTTATCCACCGACAAATACCATGATTTTTTGCAAAGATATCGAAAGAAAATGAAGGAGCGTTTTGGAGAAGAAAAGCCCTTTTTCTTGCCTTTTAAGCGAATTTTAATCTGGGCACAATTTTAAGTCGCATTTCGCAGATCATTTATTTAAAAGAATTTAAAATAGCAAAAATCATTTGCATGCCATCTAGGACTCCAAAATTTGTGGACTCAGCATATAAATCTTTATCAACTTCAAATTCTTTCTTTGAATCCGCAAGTTTGAGCTTTTTGGCTGCTAAATAACCTTCCTTGCCTTTTAAATTGGCTATTTTTTGCCATTGTTCAGGAAACTCTCGCATTGCGGCTTTTGGCCATAGTTGCGTTTCCGCTTCTTGCGAACTAAGCAAACATTTAAATTGCGTATTTACACATTCGATCATTGCAAGATCTTTGCCGTCAAGAAAGCTAAATATATTCACTTTGGGATCTTTGTAAAGAGGAGTCAAATGATCTTCGCGGGGTTCATCTTTTATTTTTAGGACCCCGCTAAAAATCGTCTCCATTATCTCCATGATAAGCGGACTTAGGGCATTTGAGTAGATTTGTAGAATGGGCTGTGAATTTTCAAGATAAAGCTCTTTGTAAGCAATGTAATCTGTATTCATAAATATCCAATTATATTAAATAATCGAATAGTAAATTAAATTCAAATGCTTGTCAATTAGAAAACTAGTAAAAAAATTAGCAATTCCCGCTAAATCTGTCGCTGCTACCGCAGCTAGTTTTGTTTCGAATACCACCCCACGTTAGACGGAAGGCCGGTAGGCCTGCAGTCGAACGTGGGGGTATTCGAAACAAAACTAGCTGCGGTAGCAGCGACAGATTTAGCGGGAATTGCTGGTTCTCTGTGAAGAAGCTTTTAATTAATTACATCTATTGCTATGATCACTATTTAATACAATAAACTATACACGGATTTTTTACTTATGCTTAAAAATTTTTCATTATTTCTTTTTATTTTGTTAGCGACTTATTCTTCTGTATCTGCAAAAGAAAAATATTTCAAAAATATATATGAATATGGCGTATACAATTCTTATCTTTCACAGCTTAAAGTATTTGTTGAGGAACAGATGTCACAGTCGCCTCACATAAAGAAAGCACTGGAAGATAAAATTGCCGTAGCACAAAATGAATTTCAGAAAAAAGGTCTCGCTTGGATTGAATCTCTTCAAACCGTTCGTTTTGATTCGCCTGAATCTTTACAACTTTTCCACAACAAAATGATTTTGGGCTTACGCTCGCTCATTCAAGAAAAACAGAGAATAGGCACGACCAAGGATCCTTTAACGGATGAAATTTCTGGGTTTATCGATAATTTTTGCAGCTGGCTCTTTACCATCCCTAATCTGAATGATGAAATGGAAGGATTTATTAAAACAGTGCAAGATTTAAGCCCGCAAATCACTCAAGAAAAAAGCCCGCATGGAATTTCGGGATTGTTTAAGGAAATCTACGAAAAATCCTTAAAAGATTCACGCTTCGACTTGGATTCTGAGAAGGGAGTTTTAGAAGATGCTCACGCTGATGGGGATGTTACAACGCTTTTATTTACCCTCAACAATAAAGCCGCCACAAAAATTATACGTACTCCAAATGCAGCTAGAGACACTTCGTTGAATCCCATTACACTGAAAACCGGATCCGCCCAAGTTAATGAAGAATTTTTCAACTATTTAGCCAATCAAAGTAAGAAAGGACAAAAACATCTCTACATTAATCTCATGAAACGTCGATCGGAGGAGGGCATAAAGACAGCTCTTATAGAAACCCTGGAGAAAGACCCAAGAGTTGAATCTGCCCTTTCGATTGTCACATTGGATCGCAACAGCGATTCCGCTTTCTATATGCAAAACGGTCCATTCCTAGAGCCCTTTCAAGCCGATGAGTTTAAAAAAAACTTTCTCAGTGAAATGTTTTTCGAAAAAGGCGATTACTATTGGTCGCACCATCTTGACAAGCAATTTTGGAAAAACTATTTGGTAAACCTAGTGGAGCAAATCCATTGTCAATACCTTGGAAACAAAGAACAGCTCAGTCTCCAAGAAAGAAAGGATTTCATTGAGATTACTCACGTGAAGATCATCGAGACTTTGATTGATCATTTACAGCCCAATGTTGTCAACATGACATGCAAGCACAGCATTGATCGCGGCCCCTCGTTATTTTCCTTATTTTATTTCTATGAAATGCATAAAGCCGGTCAAAGCAATATCATGCGGACGGCGGCATTTTTTTTCGCTCCCTCACTTCTCAACCATAACCGCCCAGCCCATGCTCCTCGTGTAGCAAGGTTTCAATCGGCAGCCAACCTCCTCCTTATCTCTAATTTCGAATAACACAAGTTGCAGGCAAGAAATTTATTGTATTTTATTTTTTCTTATACTACTCTTTGCAATTTTATAAAATTTGATGCCGCAGGCTTGTCAAACTCATAAAAGCTGTCTTTTAGGGTTTAACAAGCCCTCCCATCTTCTCTTTCATAACAGGTTAATGCAATGTCCATCCCCAATTCCATCCAAAGAACATTTTCGAGACATAAAAATCAAATTATTAATCTCATTGAAAATTTTGGCACCAGGATCGTAACAGAAGGGGGAAGGGTTGTCCACATCTGGGATGACCTTCAAAAAGGAACGCTATCAAAAACTATCGATCTAAAGGAGCACATCAGCAGTATAAAACCCATTGAAAATAATATCGCCCTGGCTTTTTGGGGTTTAACTTGCAATGTCTTCATTTTGGATCCCGAAACATGTGAATACGTGCAAAAATTTAATGGTCATACAGGACCGGTTCGAGCGATAGAGGTGCTAGGTAATAAAATTATAAGCGGATCTACTGATAAAACGATCCAAACTTGGAATCAAATGACTGGCAAATCACTTTCAACGTGGAAAGCCCCTTGGCCGGTAAGTTGCATTCGCACGATCGGCAATAAAATCTTAGGCTGTGATCCTTTGGAAACTAAAAGCGGTCTTTGCATCTGGGCTGAAACCGGGAATTTAGATACAATAGCAATTCCCGAAATCTATTGTGTTGAACCTATTGACGATAACACCATCTTGCATGGCGCCTTAGGCAAAATCGGAATACTGGATTTAAGGAAGAATCATAGCATCCATTTATTGAGTTCCCATTTATCGCCCATTGAATACATTGGAAGTTTAAGTGGTAATGCGCTCATTGGCATCGCGAATCTCCCGGGGAAAAGCCTTATTCAAGTTTGGGATTTCAGAAAACCCGAAATACTCAGTCAGTTTGAAAGCCCTGCTCCCATTACTGCTTTTAAAATCGTGAATAACATAGCCGTTGTGGGCCTAACCAATGGAGAAATAGCCTTTTTAAATTACACCCCTGAAAAGCCCACAAACTTCGTTTATTCATCTCTCGCGAATATCTATAAGTCGTTTGGCAATGCCAGAAAAACGCTGCGAGGGTGATGCCAGAGTAGCTTGAAGCACATCATCGCTGCCCCAGATTTCAAGCCTGCGGCGCGCCCTTGTTGCGCCTGTATATAGGGCCTCTCGTCCAAACAATTCCGATCCTTCCGGTAATAAAAGAAGGACGTGGTCATATTCGCTGCCCTGGCTTTTGTGAACAGAAAGACAATAGGCATATTCATATTTAGGCAATATCACGGCTGGAATCCGCCGCAAACCATCTTGATTCAGTTCGACATCGGAAGAGGGAAACAGTGCATAATCTCCCTTGCAAAATGCGTGTTCGCTAGGAGAGGATTGGGTTGGCCATTGTCGAACCAATAGTCCCACCTCTCCATTAAAGAGTCCCAGCCGATGGTCATTGCTTACGATCATAATAGGCGCAATAAACCATGCGGAATGGGTTTCCTTTTGAAGAAGATGCTTTAAAAATAGGGCGTTCAAAGCATCTACTCCAAAAGGGCCCTTGCGGAGCGGAGAAAGCATCCTGAATCTATTAAATTCCTCCAAAAGATCTTTTGGGGGTATTTCCGGATCGGCTTTAGGAAAAAATGGCAGAGAATATTTGATCAAAGCTTGCTGAGCGGCCGCAATTCTTTTATCGTCATAAGGAGCATTTTCAAGATGAATGCGCTTAACTTCTTTCGAGTCATCATTTCCCGCCAGCCATTGCAAGGTTTTCGAAGCATCGCCTTGATTGATCATCCCCGCAAAATCTACTATGCCTTGCAGTTCAGCCCGTAAGCAGATTTTGAGTTCCGCCGCATGCGAGTTCAGAGTTTCCATGGAGTGAAGAAAGGAGACTAAATCCGCAAAAACGCTTCCGGCTTCGACCGAAGGCAGTTGATATTTATCCCCTAAGAGGATCAAACGCGCCCCCGGCTTAATGGAGGCAAATAAATGCGCCATTAAATAGACATCGATCATCGAACTCTCATCCACTAAAATTAAATCCGCGGTGAGATAGGGAATCTCTTCTTTCAGGAGCTTGCGCGAAGGATTGATTCCAAGCATAGCGTGCAAGGTTTTAGCTTTAACGGGTTTAAAGTGAGGGAGATTGTCGGCAACCCTTTGCAAGCTCTTCTGTAAATTAGCAGCCGCTTTGCCTGTAGGAGCTGCTAAAGCGATTTCGCAGTTTTCTCTTTCTTCCGGGCTCAGCAATTCCCAATACACTTGAATAAATCTGCCGGCGGTGTAGGTTTTTCCGGTGCCTGGCCCCCCGTAGATCACAGTGAAACATTGCCTGCATGCTTTTAAGATAGCCTGAGCTTGTTCAGGCAAAAGTTGTTTATTTTTCCCCAAGCCATCGACTTTGCCAAATGACAGATCTTTGTCCAAGGATATGGAAGGGATGTTCATTAAAAGATTTTCGAAATGATGGATGAGAAAAGTTTCGTAAAACCAATAACGCTGCAAATAATAGAGATTATTCCAGCGGCAGATTGGGCGGACAGCAGATTCTGAAGAAGTCTCGGAACCAACGGAGGAAATCAAGGCTTCCGGTAGTTGACTAACCCCCTGTGATATCCAGTCGGACAAAAGCATTAATTCTTCGGTGGGAAGCTTCTCAGATTTATTAGAGGCGGCGGTCCAACACTGGGAGGGCGAAGGAAAGACTTGATGGCCTTCAATGCTTACGCATAAATGTCCTTCTCTGGCAGCCAAGGAAAGATGGCATAGAAAGGCGGCAGCCTCTAGAGATGCATTAGGATAAGGGCGCAACAATTCTTGAGCAAGAGCATAATCGATATAAGGCAAATGGCCATCCCTGAGCAGTTTTTCCAAGGGCAGCCATTTAGTGATTTCTTTTCGTTTCCAAGGGGAGTGCCCCAGTTTTTGAGCAAAAAGCTGTTGTGCTAGACCTTGCATGTTAAGTCCTTTTGAAAAGTTGCGCCACTAGTACAACGTCAAACATCAATTGATGTTTGACAATGTACTAGTACGCCTTCAATCGTATAAAAGCAGCTCATTCTATTTAAGACTATAAATATTCCAATGCAGTCGATTGATCAAATCTTGGCTTTGCTTAGAGCTAATATTTGCATCCGCTCCGGCATGAAATTGATTCATCCAATCAAGCACTTGAGAAAGGTTATATAATTTGCTTTTTTGATAGTGCTGCCAAACTTGATAGCCTTCTGCAAAAGCAACTTTTTGTCCTTCCTCATGGTAGTCTAAATCTAGATTGAGAGGAATGTCTTTTTTTAAATCTAGAATGGCAAGGTCCGGAAATCTTTCGTCTTTTTGATCGTCATCAATATCTACAAGCTGAACGTGGGCTTTAAGGTAGATTCCCTTGTCAAGAGTTGTATAGATCCCATAAGCCAAACTGGGATGTATAAAAATCTCTCGGATCTCATTTTTTTTCATCCCTTTGATGCCCCAAGCAAACCCGGGGATCGTTTCAGATAAACTTAATTGCACTGGTTTTCCACTCATCCACGTATCTGCTAAAACACTGCCATCTTGTGCTTTGATCGAATAATGCAACAAAACGTTAGTCTGATTATCCAAAGCTTCGCCGCTGCCTTCTTGCACGACCTTGAAATACAGCTTAAACGGCGAAATGCAAACTGCAGCGGAGTCATTACTTAACTGATCAAAGTAAGTGTCGGCCTCTTGGAGGTTATCTTTAATTGTAACAAAGGCTTTGAGCCACTCGTATTTTGAAAAACCGCGAGGAATGTTTTGATTATTCGTTCTTTTTTCAGACTCTTTCATTCCCTGGATAAAAGACTGGTAGTAGATCTCGTTTTCATTCTTTAAAACTCGCCAGATATTCGCGGCTACTAGAAACGGCAGTCGCTGAACATCCGGGGCTTCTATTGAAAGCTGCTGATTTGAAGCGGGCTGGATAATCAACTCTTCCTTAGGATAGACAATTTGTAAAACATCCTTTAAAAAATTAGCTGAGGATAGCAATTGCTTGATTTTTGTTTGGGTAATCTCCAATTCTTTCACTAATTTATCCGTTTCCTGATCTTCTTTTAAACGACCAAAAATAAATGTGGGTTGTCTCCAGCAAGGGATTGAGATGAATCGTCAATTTTTTTGACAAGGCCTTGTATTTCTTCTTTTAGAGATACATATCCAAATGATGGCATTATATTGGCACCTAGATTAGGAGGGCAGGTTTTAAGTAAAAGCTTACGCTGGAATTCCCGCTGAAACTCCGACTGAAATTCCCCAGGTTTTGAAAGAAGACTTTTTAAGGGAGGCTGTTCGGAACCCAGTAGGGCCTCTTGCAACTGTTCAATCCGGCTGACATACAAGGAATTTTGTGTGCCATAACCTAACAAAATTCCTATCAATACTTTGTCATTTTTTAATACAGAATGAAAAGTTGTATTTGGATCTGTCAACTTTTCCAATAACCCTGCAGGTGTAATATCTGGACCTAGAACATATTGAAAGAGTGGCAAATTGGATTTAACCGTACCAAGGAAGAGATCTCGATTTATAAATAGAATATGGATGTAATCAGTAACTAAACTATCTTCATGATTATAGATGTGAATAATCATATCTTGATTAGAGCAATTCAAATTTAACCGCTTCCATTTAGCTGCGCCCTCACGAACAAAAACCGAGGCTATGTGTGTCTCACATTCTTTAGTGAAATCATCTCGCACATGAAAACCATTTATGCAGACAGGTTTTTTTTCAAATAAAACATAACCTCCCTCTATTTTCTCTAGCATCACTCGAAAAAATTTTTCCAAAACTGAACTTTCTTCAGATGAGAGCTCTAAGGCTTGGCAATGTAAAGCGAAAAACAGAGTTACAAGAAAGGAGTGAAATATTTTAAACATGTGTCACCTTAAAAAATCGTTAAGATCATTTTTGATATTTTTTTGTTCGAGTCGGCCATAAAGAAAAACATTTGCACTGGAATAATCCAAAAATGTCTGTGCGTAGCCCTAAGTCCGTCTAGGGCGCCTGTTAAATAGCCCACAGCGAGACAGGGAGCTGTGGGCTTGCATAAGAAGAGCTGGAGCCCGTAGGGCGACTCAAGAATCGATTTTAAAGGAATAAAGCCATCTTTCGTTATGCGAAATAGCCCTTTTCTGGATAGGCATGGACCTCATGATACTCGACATAAATTTTAGCTGCTGTAATTTCTTGCTCTTCCTGTGCCTGGCAGAACGCGGCTGAAAGAAAACATGTCCAAAAGAAAAATGCGAAAAAACGAAGTGATTGTTTCATAAACTGCCCTTTTTAAAATTTTACAAGGTTTTTTGATGATTTTGGTCTTGTTAAGTGGATTCAAAACCGTCTTATGAATGATCTTAAATTCATACTTTTGAACTAAACTACACAAATTACTCCTTATTGTCACGAAAAATTTTAGTTAATTTTGAACAGAGAATTCATGCAAGGGATTTATGGCATGAGGCATCCAGGGCAACCGCATTCTTGCGCTTCTAACACTAATTTGTTATACCTATAGGTCCTTGCAATCCAATTGCTAGGATCTATAACCAATCACAAAGGCTCACACTCATGAAAATTTTCGGATCTTATCTGCCTACGATCCCCCCTTCAAATGCCATAAAAGGCGAAATCAAGATCGCCCTAACCTGCCCAAATTATTATGTCCTCTCAAGCGAAGATGGATCCATCCAAATCACTGATTCCCACCGAAATCCCATTGTGAAAAACATTCTCTGGCATCAAGAATACCAAATCGAACACACCAAACAGACCAGCGTTTGCTCTGCTTTTCAACTCATCACCGGCACAGACAAACTCATTCTAAAAGGAACAACACCCATAGCGGAAATTGAGATCACTTTGAAGTGCGGCCCTGCCAAAATCTCTATCCAAACCCACACCACCTATACTCATGAGGTACACATTTTTCGCGAGTCTTTGATCGTAAATTTTGCTGATCCTGTTAAAGAAGTCTTTTTGAAAAATCGCAAACGCCATACTGGCAGTTTTTCTAGAGAATATTGGCTAGAAAAACAAGGTGTAAAAATCGGATCCCAACAACGGTGTTTATACATTTATCATACCCCCGGCATTTCTTCTCTCCAACTTCAGACCAAAAAGCGCCAACTGTGGGTTAATCTGGATTATGATAAAGACCATCCATTTATCCGCGACCAACCCCACGGAATGTGGCAAGAAAATTCTGCTTCCCATTACAAACCTGACATGGCCCGCGTCAACTCTTTTGACTTGCTGGTTGGACAAGAACCCAAACTCACTCCGCGCTTGATGCTTCAGCCTTATGGCCATCTAGCTGCTTATGCCTACTCCGAACATGCTTGTTATACGGACTTTCGCATCCACAAAGCCGTCTATTGCGGATCCGAAGATATTCACGACCCCTCTCAGGCGGTGGCTGGATTTGTGAAACATGGCATTCCTGTCACCAAAAGCGTTTTTTACGCCAACACTTGCCAAGCCCAAAATGACACCCAAAGTGATTTCTTCAAAGGCGATATGGTGTCGCTCAAGGGAAATCCGGACTTTTTGAAATTCATCCGGGATTTGCAGCAACTAGGCCATGAGATATGCCTCCACTGTGTGCAACCCCAAACCTCTTCTGCATCTTTTTCGGATGAAGGGGTTAATTTCATGAAAGAGCATTTTGACATGGTTTCTTGGATCGATCACATCTGGTTTGAAGCCAATGGCCAAACAAGGGGATGCCACGAGGGTTTCTGTTTTAAAGCATTGGATGAAAGTTCGCCGGCCTGTATGAAGAGCATTTGGGAAAAGTATGGGGTCAAGTATTTTTGGAATCCCGCTTTGGAATACCTAAAATACTCTGAAGGCCGGCGGCCATCAGCCAAAGCCATGATTTTGAAATGTCAATTCCTAGCTCTTATTCAAGAACTCCTGACACGCAGGCATATCAATGGCTCATTTTCCTCATCCCATCACTCACTGAACCTGTTTACATCCCCGGCTTACATTCCAGACCCTTTATATTGGCTGCATCCGACGGTTACACATCATTTCTATTCATGGTCAACGACTTGTGTGAAAAGGTTTCAAAAAAATGATAAAACCCATAGCGACAAGCAAATAAAAAATCTTGTGGATAGCTGGGGAGTCTGCTTAAACCATGCTTATCCAACTTACATTGGAAAATCCAACGGAGCCTTTGAAATCAATCAAGACAATAAGGTAGTGATTTCACCGGAATTCGATCAGCTTTTAGCTCGCTTGGCCGCTTGGAGAAAAAAAGGAGATCTCTATATCGCAACCGTCAGAGACCTCTTGGACTATTGGATCAAACTGGACAAAATCTCTTTTGATTATTTGCCTGACAATGAGACAGTCCGCATCTTGAATCACAATTCTTCAGTGATCAATGGTTTAACGTTAGCTTATCCCCGACAAGCGCTCTATCTCAATGGAAAGCCTCTTCAATCTCGTAAAATTGAAAACGAACATCTTTTCTGGTTTGACATGGAGCCGCTGTCTTATGTTGCCGTCAGCTTAAATCCTTTAAAAAGCTTTGAAAAAGGCGCTCTATCTTGAGAATAAAGACGCTTTCACTAAATTGTCATTTGCAGTTGACATAAGCGCGGGGAGAGGGCATAAAAAAGAGGCATCATCGTCTCCCCAATAGAACCTCTGCACTCTGCATAGTTCCTGTTTTAGTCCCTGAAAACCTGGATATGGATGTGATGCGCTGCGATGGTCAAATACGATATTTTGTGTTTTTCGGCTCCTCCTAATCTGGGTTTCCCATTCCTTTGGTCATGCGAAATAAAGCTTTTGGGCGAAGATCTTCATTAAAAAACGAAATGCATGTATAGGCAATGACACTTGCCAATATATGGCTCTTCAAAAATCCACATTTTGGCTTTAAAAGATTCGGATCAATATTTTTATAAACTTGAGTTTTAAGGTACCACCAACAGTCATACCCATCATAGCCTTTTCTTGGAATCAAATTGATTAATTCGTCTGCCACTAAAAGCCCGAAAATACTATTTGTTAAGATATTTGTTAATTTGTTTGAGTGATTGTTATTATTTATTCTGCTGTACCCTACCAAGCAGGTGGCAACAGTGGCCAATCCCGCCGTGGGTCCTGCTATAGATATCATAGCACGTGTACGAAGAAGTGATGGTCCTATTCCTTTATAATGGCAGAACCCTGTAGCCCACGGAGTTACTCGTATTTTAGTAACCTTAAACCCTAAAATAGTAGCTGCCGTGGCATGTCCGACCTCGTGAAAAACGGTGGCAGCTAGTGAAAATCCATAATATTGAGGGAGTAAGTATATCGCTTGACTACAATAAGTTAAAAAAGCTTGTTCATTGAAGCTATTCATAAAACACCTTGATAAATAATTTGGCGCCTAGTCCCTCCCAGAACATTCCAGTTTTTCAAGAGAGCATCTTTATGGATGATTGCCCAAGCTGTTACAAGAGCGGCCTTGGTTGATGGAAAGTCCCCTTGCATCATTTGGCCGGTCTCTATGCTGAAGGTTGCTCTATATTCCGCTGTCTTTGTTAAAGGACTATTTCCCTACATAAACCCATGATCCTGGCGGTGGTTTTGTGGGAATTCCAGAATGCCCAGGAAGACGAACTGATCTAGAAACTCCTTCTGTGCGAATTAAAGCGCCAATGTTGCAAAGTCTTACAATCATCATATGCACTGAAGGGGTAGAAATAAGAAAATGATTGGCAATTTCTTGTTCTGAAGGGCCATAACCCTTTTTAACCCAAAATTTTTTAATGAAGTTTACGTATGCTTGTTGTTTTTCTGTTAAAACTAAATCTTCTGTTTTTTTTGTTTCCATGATTATTTTTTTGTCCTGTAGTTGCTTTATCGTATCTCTAAAGAATTGGTAGAAAGGGTCTACAACAGAGAGAGATAGACAAGTCCTAGCTGACTTGCCTCGCGCCGACTGCTACTTTGGTTCTCCTTTCATCTACTAATATGTCAGGGTGTCGTCCATAGTTTATCCGAACTTTTTCCCATCCTCTCTTAAAATCATCATTTTCCATGCATCTTTGTAATACAGGTTTTACTCTCAAGTTCTAGTTTAGTGGGGGCCCATTCTGGGATATCATTTAATTTATTGAGGGAATTGCAAAACTCGAAAAAATTGGCCTGGCTCAAGTCTAGGTAACACTTTCTTATGCCGTCCTTACAGGATTCGATTGCTTATTCAGCTAACCCAGGCCTCCGCTTCGCTCCGACCTGGGCTGTAACATGCCGGCCTTACAGGCCTAGTAAGAAGTGTTTTAGTAGGCCTGTAAGGCCGGCATGTTACAGCCCAGGTCGGAGCGAAGCGGAGGCCTGGGTTAGCTGAATAAGCAATCGAGTCCTGTAAGGACGGCATAAGAGTGTTACCTAGACATACTTTTTTTGAACTATGGCAAAAAACTGGAGTTTTGCAACTACCTCTATTTATTAAATTTTGAGGGAGTTCGCCGCTTCTTAAAGTAATTGAAAACATTATAATATCCTTCTGTTTGCGTTTCTGACGTATGTATCAGAAGAGGTGAGATTCGAATTCACGTCACGATCGCCTGTGAATCTGTTTTCGAGTCCGATGCCCTGCAGTTATCCCCAACACTAAACAACCAACTTCACAGCAAAAATAGAGCGACAATGCTTAGTCTTAATACCGCCCAACAATGCGCAAAGTTGCCCGTTAGTGTGCCGAATTTGTGCATAATTTGCAACGCTTATGGACAATAAACTTCATCATAATCACTTGCACAAAACCGTATAATATCACACAATGTTGAGCCATAATGCATTATTAGGGTAAGTGTAGCTATGAAACCACCATCAGAAAACATCCAATGGATTAGGGCAAACAAAGGCGAGGGGCTTTCAATCGAATATTACGATAAAGAAGGAAATAAGTTGATTCGTAGAAAAGACCCTACTCCAAAATCCCTAAAAGGCTCTAAAGCATGGCGTCATAATAATCCAGGTAATTTGGTAATAGGACCCCACGCACGCCAACATGGAGCGATTGGTTGTGCTGAATACATTGAGACTGAAAACCTGTAGTCCCCATAATGGTGAAATCGAATTTCATATCGATACGGCATTGGATAGTGACCAACTGTCACTTCAACTAAAGACATTTTTACGCAGATAATCCCTTCAATCAAGCTTTTTTATTGAAGGCGTGTTGGCGTGTTTATGGCGTGTTTATGGCGCGTTTATGGCGCGTTTAATCGATAAGTTATCCCTCTTCCGGTTCCACCCGTTGAAACCAAGATTCCTTTCAGCTTCAATTCTTTAAGATCTCTAAGGGCTGTGCGGTTTGATACTCCCGTTACAGTTTGATATTCAGCATTGGAAATACTGCCATGTTCTTTAACATACTCTATAGCCAACAACTGTCTTTCCAATAACTGATGTTTTTTGAATGGTTGTTCTGTGGAAATTTGCTTGAAAAATGTGACTTTAAAACGGCCAGCAATCGATTCAAATTGCGGTTTTGGAAATCCTTCTTTTTGCAATTCAGAAGCCATTCGAGTTGTGCCGCTTCCCCAACGTTCTATTAATCCCATGTAGAAAAACGCCTCCGCTATCTTCCTGTTTCTTGGAATTGAATCATGTTCCCCAAGCAAGATTTCAGGTGTCAAAGGAGGGGGAAGGCTTCCGGCATTCCAGATATCAAGATGATCGTCGTAAAGCCTAATTTGGCTGTGGGCAGCACTTGTATAATCCCTGTGACAAAGAACATTGATTACCGCTTCACGGATGGCATTTAGCGGATATTCCCAATGGACATCTCTTTGAGGTTTACCTGTAAAAGCAAATTCAGTTGAAAGTCGTTCTCGAAACCAAGCCATCGCACCGTCTAATTGATCGATCAATGAGCCATGAGCTTCGCGGTCGTCCACAATATGTGTTGGCGATCGGAAACGTCCTAACTTTAAGAATGCAGATGGAAAATAGTTCTCAGTTTTTTTTCCAAAAAGAAGTAACGCTGCCCTAGTAGGTGTTGTATTTTGAATAAGGTCAATCTTTCGCAAAAATTCATAATCGGTAACCTGCTCTGTAACCGGTCGGCGTCCTAATTTCTTTACTTCATTAACAAATCGGTGGATACGATCTGAGTCTAAATCAACAAGTGAAGCAGAGGGTTCCAATAGAGCATCCCAGCTGAGACCAGTGCTGGCAATCATTGCCTGCATGATTTCGTCATGACTCATACGTTGATTTGTTTTGCCGACACGGCGGAAATATCGCCCTCTCACACTCACGGGTGCACCAGTTTTTGCCGTAGGCTGAATAACAAGAATCTCTTTACTCTTGTATTGGCAAATCAACAGTGATGGTTGCAGGCGTGGGTCAGTAACATTAAAGCGAAGGCTCCCCTTTCCAATGCTCCCATCGCGGTTCAAAAATGACATTGGTGCGCTGAAGATTAAAATTCAGCTAAAGACTCAATAAATTTGTTGGCGGCGCATTCCGAGCAAAAGCTCAAAATAAGGACAGTCAATATGTTGTCCAGATTTTAAAGATAATGGCACATCCCACCTCAACTTCTATTTTTATATTTTGTTCACAAACAACAGACTCTTTTGTTCATGCCCGAAAGATTGTCTATAAATCCAGTGGTTATCACAACTCGATCAACAACTTATGAACATGGGAAATCACAACGGAACCGGTATGCTTATAAACAAATCCACATCATAAGAGGAAGAAGAGGAATTAGATATCTAATATAATTCTCTTCTATGAGGCTTGTTTAAAATTGATTTTCATGCGAAACCTCTGAAAATACCACAAAAGTGCCTATTTAGGCGCCCCATTCCACTTTCTAGCCCCTAACAGTCCTATCCAGTCCTATCTAAAGTCCAAAAAATTCATGCAGGATTGAAAAAAAGATTGCCATTAATAGCTTGATCAATCTATTGTTTCTATCAATTTTACTTCAATTCAACCCTAACAAATTATTTTGACATGATTAAGCACCTTCATTTCTATTTCGCTGTTTTCATCCTATCGTTTTATCATTTGCCTGCTTATGCACACACAACGGCAATGCTAGCTTCCACTGAATCAGATCCCGATGCTCTTGTCGCCCAATGCGTCAACGCCATTAACGGAGATTACTGTAAATCTACAACAGACCTTACCATTGTTGGGCCAGACCTTCTTGTTTTGCAACGATTCTACAATGCCACGAATTATGTAACCGGCAAACAGACCGCAGGATGGAGGACCTTCTCCACCCATTTTCTTATTATGGGCAAGGATCCAAAAGCTGATAAATCTGCAAAAAAAGGGTTTGAAAGAATACTGGCTTTTACTGGAGAGCGCTCAGGGGGCATTTTTAAGTATTCAGGATGGAGGCAAAAGGATGGAATCACAACTGACCCGCTTCAAATAGACATTTTTGAAAATGGCACGGGGATGGTGAACTCTTACGCCATGGAAATGAGCGGTCAAACAGACCATAAAAATAACCTGCTACATTGCAGCAGCCAAAAATGTGAGTTAGTTCTCGGAGATGGCACCAAAAGGATCTATGAGAAAGTTAAAAAAATACCCGCACTCATTTTGGGAGAAGAACTCTTCCCTTATTTGTCCGAGCAAGTCATTGCCCCTGAATATTATCGGCTGCTAAAAGAAATTTTACCGAGCGGAAATCAAATCTTTTTCTCTTACAATTCCGAGGGGCATGTCGCATTAATAGAAATGAAAAACGCTGCTCAAATCAAATCCCTTTCGTGGATACGCTTTAACTATGAGAGCCAAAAGCAAGGATATTTGGTAAAAATTTCGACTAGCGATTCAAAAACGTTGGAGTACCATTTTAGCAAAGTACTTCCTTCGAAAGGTTCAGAGATTTATATCCTCACACACGTTAGAGGCTCCCATTTAATTCTCTGCACCTATGAATACCAAATTAAAGATCGCAATTGTCAGCTTGTCAAAGAAAGCTACCCTCAAGGAAACTTCATCGAGCTCGATTATGATGTACAAGGGCGCGTAAAAGCTATTAAAGAACCCGATGCGCTTTCCGGAAACGCTGCTGTGAGCCGCTCCTTTGTTTATGGGGAGAATTATACCGATGTTTTTGATGCATTAGGGACGAAGACGCGCTATCGATATGATCAGCGTTTACAACTCACCGCCATTGAAAACTATAACCGGCAAGGCCAATTATGCCGCACAGATAAAAAATTCTGGGGAAAGGATAGAGAGAATGCCGGTCTATTGCTGGCTAAAGCGACTTCAGACGAAACCGGAGTAGTACGCTCATATTGTTCTTATAAGTACGACAGCTTGGGAAATGTCATAGAAGAGTCTTTATTTGGCAATTTAACAGGAAAAGAAGAAGTCGCAATATCCCTAGACGGGGAAGGCCAACACATTCCATCCAATGGCTTAGAATGCCATCGAATTACTCGTACATATTCACAAGACGGTTTCAACCTTTTAGTCACCATCAGCAACGGCCCGAACAGCCATGTTAAATACGTTTACAAAAATGGAACAAATCTTCGTATTGGAGACTTTACTTATGAGTCAGGAATAAAAAATCGAGTTTTCCATGTTTACAACGAAGATGCCGCTTGCGTTCAAATTATCGAAGACGATGGATACAGCGAAGATCAAAATGTTCTCGGCAGGGTACAGGATAGACACATAACTTCGATCCATCCAAAAAGCTGTATTCCGGGCGTAGGCTTGCCTGAAATCATTGAAGAAAAAGTATTTGATTTTTCGACAAAGCAAGAAAAGGTATTTAAACGGTGCTGCAACACATATGATGCTTCAGGATACTTGTTGCGGAGCGATACATACGATACCGAGGGGGCTTTCGCCTATGCCGAACAAAAAAATTACAATAGCCTCGGACAGCCTATTTTGGAAATCAATCGTTTTGGACAGGAGACTCGCTATACATACGATGAGCTTGGCAATTTGACTTCGGCCATTACCCCTCACGAAAATAAAGAATTTCAATACGCCTATGATCATAGAAATCAATTGGTGAGTTGCATTCAGGTCACGCAGGAGGGGGAGCTTCGCCTCACCTGTGCATATGATGTTTTAGGCCAGAAAACATCCATCACTGACCAATTCAGAAATAATACATGTTTTGAATACGATGATTTCGGAAGAGTGATCCATGTCCTCTATCCCCAAGTTTATGATGAAAACGAAAATGTTATTCAACCCTCCGTGCATTATGCCTATGACCTTTTTGGCAATGTTGTATCTATGACAGATCCAAACGGCTATGTCACAAATAAGACCTACACCCTTCGCAATAATCCCACTAAAATTTTTTATCCGGATGGCTCGGAAGAGTGGTTTAAATATGATGTAGGAGGCACTCTCATTCGAAAATTATCCCGCGATCAGATCCTCACATGTTTCCAATACGATGACAAAGGCCGGGTTACATTCGAACAAACTCAGACTCTTGGCGCTAATCGCATTGGTGATGAGATTAACACGCTCAAGCATGAATATAAGGGTTTTCATTGTGTTGAAGAACAAGATTGTGAGATTCGCACAAAATATATCAACGACCCATTTGGACGACCCATCGATATTCTAAAGTTTAGCGGCGAATACAAGGAATCCGAAACCCGCCGGACGGAAATCGTTTATGATAGTTTAAGCCGCATTAGCCGTAAAAAAATCTGGTTCGGCACCGGGCAGCAGGATTATTCAACCGAATGCTTTGAGTATGACCTAGCTGGACATATCCTTGATAAACGCATTGAAGACGCTAAAGGCAATCTCTTATTGCAGCAATGGTTTGATTATGATGCAAATGGGAGGTGCATCGAGGAATATGGATTTATTGAAGGTAAAAAGACGACAACACTCAAAACTATTTATAACTCTCAAGGCGAGCCAACTTGCTACATAGACGCTTTAGGCAATGAAACGCACATCAACTCTGATAATCTTTACTACAACGCCCTTGGCCAAAATGTGATGAAAAAGGCCCTCACTAATCCGCAAGGAGTGAAAACTGAGATCGAATATGATGCTCTAGGAAGAGTTGTATCCATTATCAAAAATGACCCCTTCGGAGTCCTCTTATCCCGTCAGCGATTGCGCTACAATGCCGGCGGATTAAAATGCTGCGAAATGAATGACCGGGTTTGCAACGGAGAAGTAATTGGGACTCAGCTTTTGCGCTGGAAATATGGCCCAATGGAGCGTTTGGAAGAAGAAACTGAAATATTTGAGTCTGGAATAGAGCGCAGAACATCTTATCAATATAATTCTCTGGGACAGACGATTTCCAAGCTTATGCCGGGGTCTCCCCAGCCTATTACTTACAAATACAATAGCTCAGGCAGATTAAGCGATATACAATATGCTGATGCCAATAAACCTAAAGAACATCAAATTCACTTTTCATATGAATATGATTGCCGAGGCAATATTATAAGGGCAAAAGACATTTTAGGTACTGTGATAGTAAGAAGGTTTAATCCATTTGGCGAAATCACCTATGAATCTGTTTACGATGGCTCACATCCGGGAAATCTGAACCATTATTCATATGACAGGATGGGAAGGATTTCTTCAGTCAAATTACCAGACAAGTCCCTTATCCAATACAATTACGATTCTCTCTTTAGCTCCACTGTCAAGCATCTATCTTCGAAAGGTGAAGTGCTCTTTTCCCATAAATACGAAGAGTTTGATAAATGCGGCAGAGTCCTGAGTGAAGAGATAATGGGTGGGAAAAAGAAAATTGAACACAGCTATGATTTGAATGGAAAAGAATTGCAGATTAAGACCCCTTTCTACACTGAGAATGGTGCATATGATGTATTTGGCCGTCTCAACCGGCAAGAACGCAAAGGAAGTCTCAAACCACTGGAGGCTAGTTTCAGTTATAGCCATCTATCTCAGCTTGATTCGGAAAAAGGAACGATCAATAAAAAATATCTTTACGACTCCTTCGACAATCGATTGAAAGTGAATGACGAGCCTTTGATTTATGAACTGGACAGGCTCATTTCTCACTCATCGGCAAAATATGCTTATGATCCTCAGGGGAACCTCTTACGAAAGACTCTAGACCAAGAAGAAACGCAGATTGAAACTAATATTTTATCCCAAATCATAAAGGTGAAAAAACCTGATGGTTCGATAGTCACCTTTAACTATGATGGCTTGGGCCGGCGGCTTCTCAAAAAACACGAGAAAAACGTCAGCACCTACCCATTTAAAAAAACTTTGACTGTCCAAAGTCTGATTTACATCGGCAATCAAGAAATCGGCGCAATAGATGACAATATCGATGGTAAAATTGTCGAACTGCGCATTCCGGGTCTATCTTCCGAAGGAATTTCCTCGAAAAGCGTAGGCATTGAAATCAAAGGAAAGCCATATGTTCCTCTGCATGACATAGTGGGAAACCTCATTGCCTTGGCGGATTATGCTTCGGGGGACATTGTGGAAAGCTATGCCTATTCCGCATTTTCAGAAGAAGCCATTTATGATGCACATGGGAACCAAATTCCTGAATCTAAAGTCGGAAATCCATGGCGGTATGCTGAAAAGCGCCTGGATAAAGAAACTGGCCTGCTCTATTTCGGATATCGTTATTATGATCCCCAAGTTGGCCGTTGGGTGACTCCTGATCCTATTGGAACATTGGATGGGCCGAATCCTTACGCCTACATCCACAACAACCCTCTCAATTGTTTTGATAGGCTTGGTTTAGCTACTGAAAGCAATTCGGAGAGTTTTTTAGAGTATTTTAACGATGGTGAACATGAATATTATTTAAGTTGTTCAGGAAGTTCCCTTCAGGATAGGTATTGCGTACTCTGCGGCGGTCCAGTAGTAGTCAAAGGTCATACCCATCAACTTCCCAAAGTCACTTATTGCAATTCTTTTGAAAATCGCTATCCCAAAAATCAGCGTTCAAAGAGGTTTGATCTTGGCTTGCCCGAGACGCCCAATTTAGGAATTGGATTTATCAACGGCATATTGAATAGTTTTCAGGATGCTTTGGAAAGTGCCCGCTACCTCTCAGATCTTGCGGGAGGATATAATGTCCGCGGGGTTTACAATAAAAGCCATGGGTTGCTTGATCTGGTAGAGTCTGCGATGGGCCTGGCCTGCATAGCCACATTGCCTGTGCACCTTCTTCATGAAATGTGGGATGAATTTTTTGCCACAAGTTCTCCAGATGCCATGTTTCTTCAGATCTGCCATAGCCAAGGAGCAATTCATGTCATGAACGCGTTGCTTGACTACGATCCTGAGCTTAGAAAGCGTATTTTAGTTGTCGCAATAGCTCCCGCAGGATATATTTATAGCAAGACCTGTAAACAAATTGTGCATTATAGGGCAGCGCCTTATCGGGACTTTGTTCCCCAGTTCGATCAAAAAGGAAGAATTAGAGAAAAAGGGACTACAATAGTTTTAGAATCCCAGCCAGGCGCTCCTAAGTTTGATCATCCTTTTATGAGCCCGACTTATCAAGAGGCAATTAGATTTCGCGTTAAAAATTATCTTAAAAAAGGAGGAAAGCGTATATGACAAAAATCACGATCGTGCTTTTGTTCTACAGTGCATTTTTTTTTGTGGGGTGTATGTTTGCTTACTATAAATTGCCAGAAGATGAACAGGCGGTGGGAAATATCTTACAAAAAATCGCCAAACATCTTGAAATCAAGTATTCCATGCAAGCCGCTGGGACCAATGTAGGCATGCCTGACGGTATTGTCGAATTGCTCGGATTGGATTTTCAAATAAATCATATATTAACAAAAGATGAAGCCCGTAAAATTTTAATCGAGAGTGGAGAGTTCTTTTTGTCTACGGTTAATGCTGATACAGCGATTCGGCCTTATCTAAAAAATTATCCCTTTACGTATGACAATATTAATATCGTTTTATTTATGAGAGAACCTTCCGGATATAATGCTTATCATCCAAATATAGACACAGCGTCATTAGATGGGGATGGATTGAGCTATACTACCACTGATAAATCGGAACCTCTAAAGTATAAATCAGATGTCACAGAATCCTATCAAGACGCAGTAAACGCTTTGAGATCAAAACAAAATTTATGACAAAAATCATCACTTCGATTTTTTTGTGCCTTGCCTTTTTTTGTGAGGGGCAGATGTTTGCTCCCTATAAATTACCAGAAGATGAACAGGTTGTGGGAAATGTATTACAAAAAATTGCCAAACAGCTTGAAATCAAATATTTCATGCAAGCAGTTGGAACCAATGTAGGCATGCCAAGTGGTATTGTCAAATTGCTCGGATTGGATTTTCGAGTATATCGTGTATTGACAAAAGAAGAAGCCCGTAAAATTTTAATCGAAAGTGCTGAGCTGTTTTTAGCTGTAGTAAATTCTGATGAAGCGATACGGCCTTATCTAAAAAATTATCCCTTTACGCGTGATAACATTAATATTGTTTTGTTTATCACCGAGTCTTCCGGCGAGGATGCTGGGGTCAGCACAGAATTCGGATTATAAAGCACGCTAAGGGTTTAGCTTTTTTTCCAGTGCCTTATAGAAAGGTCTAAAAAATGATGTAGATAAATGTCGGTTAGGGAAACGACTGTTGGGCTTGGGACAACAGAACGGTAAAATTCCCTTAAAGCAGGACTGTATTTCGATCTGTGTATCCCACAACCTCACCAGTTTTTATTGTCTGTAAACAACTCTCCAGGAATGTGGATTATTCTTCATTTCTTTATTAGCGTCGTAATTTAGAACCGAACAAAGTTGTTTTATTTGAGAATCCGTCCAATTGCATTTTGAAGATAAGTTTGTAATAGCAAAATCTAATCCTCCACCCGTCATATGAGTCGCACCACTCAAAGCTTTAAACCAAATTTCTGTTAAATTTTTTTTAAATATTTCCTGTTCTTCTGGATTCTTGCTCGATAAAGAACGCTCATACAAACCCGAGGCAATGAGATCATTGATCAAGTAAGATGTGAAAACTGAGTCAGTTGGACTATTTCCTATATTTGCTGGTGAGGGGGCTATAAAATTCATAGATTTATCCTTATTGTTAAAATTGATAAGACGAAATATGTGTCAGTATAAAGTACACCCGATTTTGATGACAAGGGCGAAATCAAAAGAACAGAATTTATTTGACTTAAGATATTCATATAACTATTATAATTGCATTTTATATCCACTATTTTTGGAGAGTATCATGAATGCCGTGAACATTGTTAATATAATTCCAAATGAATGTCATCAACTTATTTTAAGAACACTTGATACTTTCGATTTGTTAAATTGTGAAGTTGTGTGTCGCCTTTGGAAAAATTGTATAGATCAATTTAAAAAAGTGGACATCCTTTTTAAAGAAGAATTTAATGATTTAAAAAAAATTTCTCAGTATGACGCTCGATTAATCGCAGCTTTTGGAGGAATAAAAAATATAAAAAATCTTCCTATCACACCCTTCAATGGTCAAAAGGATAAATGGGGTAATTTTGATTTTGAACCCAAGCTGATGGGAAATGTGCCCATCATGCGAAGCAGAGATCAGTATGGTAAAGATTATTTATTCTTTAATCTGGTCTTTAGCGAGGGAATCAGAACAGTTTTAACTGTATTCCAAACACTATTTTACACAAAATCTAGTGATATAAAAAATGGCTGGAAAGCCAAGTGCTGGTGTATATATAATGAAAATAATTTCAACAACTATGGTTACCCATTGGAAGAAAAGAATTTCCAAGTTATCAATAAATTAATGAAAAACAAAGCAGTTGAAGTTGTTCATGAAAATAAATTAACAAGGTTTGCTTTTATACCTTCAAAGTAGAGCCGATTTTTGCCTTGTACTCAGAATGATTCAGAAATTCAATTATTCTTTTTTAGATTTTCCAGACGCTTTAACCATTTGTCAAAGTGCTTACATTGATCCCGGATTGTATCTAATCCGATAGAGAGAGATATCAAAGATCCATGAAGAGGCTTATCATAGCCTATACAGTATTTTGAAATACGTTTGGAAGGAGCAGTTTCAGGACCATTGTTAACATGTTCCGGCGAATCAAATTGCTGTCGCTCTTTCTCTAATTTATTCACCGAATTCTTATCAAACCAATCTTCAAATTTCTGTAACTGACTAAAGAGTAAAGCTTCGAATTCATGAAGTGAGATATAAGGTATAAAATTTCCTTGGTTGATCTCGTTAGCCCACTCTTTTTCTAAATGTTCTACCTTTTGGTATGGATCGGAAATGTTAACTAAACTAGCATGTCCTGGAAAATTTTTCGGAAGTTTAAATAAATCAAACATTGTAGTAATAAACGAATGACGGTCTTCCTTACATTTCTCCTCGATTTGCCATCTGATTTTTTCGTAATTTGATGCTCCTCCTTTGCCTTTACTGCTAGTACGGATTAGGATCGGATTTAGCTGAAGATGCTTCTCAAAGAAATAATGGTAAAGCACTTCCCTGATGAAAGTCTCTTCGGTCTGACCTTCTACAAAAACGTGTATACGTCTCACGTCGTTCATAAACTAGGCCGTCCACCCAAAAGATTCTTTTTCCAAAGATCTCCGAGAGCATATTCTTTAAGCCAGTTCTCTAGCTCCTTACTGGATAAGCGCCGAACCTCTGAAGCCCCTTCGTTACGATTCACAACAACCACATCTTCCGGATCAAATTCGTTGACTAAATCAGAGGATTGCGTTGAAATAATCAATTGTTTTTTTGTGGAAATTGTACGGATAAGGGCAGCTAGAATAACTATTGCGTAGGGATGCAGTCCCAATTCCGGCTCGTCAACTAGTATAGTTTCCGGCTGAAATTCTGAAGGTTGAAGAAAAACAGTAGCTAAACATATAAACCGTAAGGTTCCATCGGATAAAATGTGTGCTTTCCATGGAATGTCTTGTCCTCGCTCAAACCACTCTAATTCAATCATATCCGAATTATTTTGAGCAGGGCGAAGACAAAATTCTCCAAAAAAAGGAGCTACGAGCCGGACTGTACTAACGATCCTTGCATACGCGTCTTTGTACTTTTCCTTAAGCAAATAGAGAAATGCTGCAAGGTTTGAACCATCAGCACGTAGATATCTATTATCTCTAATGCTACCTAATCTCTTTATGAGGGAAGATTCGCTGGTATCGTGGAAGTGGTAAATTCGCCATTGTTTCATAGCTTCAACAACATAACCATCCATGTCCGTGTTGGTACCTTGATTAGCTTTGGATTCAAAGTGGCCGCTTCCCAGAGATCTTAACCCACTTAAGTTCAAATAAAAAGATTCATCTGCAAACATAAGTCGGTTATCAAGGGTCGGTCTAAGAGTTACCAAGTAACCATTATTGCCAAAATGCAATCTCAGTTCGAGGCGTTCGGTCATTTTCCGACCAAAATGCAAGATTGCATCCGGCCCACCCTGCTTACTGATATAGGCTTGAAATTTTTCCTCTTGATCTAACATCTGTTGAATCATGCGGAAAAAACTAATGAAATTCGATTTTCCAGCCCCGTTTGATCCGATTAAAATATTTAACCTACCAAGATCAATTTCATTCTTGGCAAAGGATTTATATCCTTTCAAAACGATTTTACTCAGCTGCTTATCGTTAGCAACAAGCTTCATATTTTACTCAAATTTATCGGCTCTGTTTGATGAATTTCACTATACCGCAACTCCCTGTAATTTTCCATAGAAAGAGCCCACACATACATAAAACCTATCAAGTGGCTGCATTTCTAACAAGTTTTTATAAGGTGTTTGTTGGAAACATCAAGATTGCATCAGATAGAAAAATATTCATAGGAAATTCCATTCACATCAAATGGAATACAGGCGGTAAATAAAAAAACAAGAAATGTTTTCGAGATGATATATTTAACCATAGAGCGCCTCAAAATTTATTCTAAGTCCTAATATTATCTATATGATGACTCAAGCCGGTGTTCGACATTGTCTGTATTTATCTTGATGGCCCAACCATGGTCCATTCTGTCTTTAGCAGTTTGGAATTCTTCTGCTAGAATGGGATCAGTGGTAGTTAAGCGTACCCGCTTTCCATCGACTACAACTAAAGGATTAATTCCTCTAAATTTTCTGATGATGAAAAGATTCGCTTCTTCTTTGGAAACGGAGCTGTGATAATCTGATGGATGCAGAATCATGTGCATATTCTTTTGGATCAGAGGATCGTCTAAAACCAATAAGCGGTTCCATATTTCTTGGTCTATTCCAAATCGAATATCCTCCATACTTATGGCTCGAATGTCTAGTCCCCTCAAAATTGCTTCTGCAAGCCACATCGAAAGTACATATCCAGTTCCACTTCCCCAGCAGTCTTGAGACATAAAAATAGAGAAACGCACAAGTTTTTTCAATAACTCGTGGTCGTTGCTGATCCATTCACCATCGATAAATTGGATCTCATGAAACATGTGTACAGCATCTTCACGGGTTATGACCCCTTGGTAGAAGGCTCCTTGAAGATTGTAATCAATTCTATCAGCGCACAGTGTCGGTAAGGGCTGCTCGAGCGCTGGGAAATATTCTTGTTTTGGTAGGATTTCTTCAATTGTATAACCATACTTGCGTAGAATATTACCCAAACCGCTGCGTTCAAGGTAATCACTGTGTGTAAGAGTTTGATAATCAGTTTCTTGATTTTGCTGATTGAAAATCCAGTCTCCTACATGTGAAAAAATGGTATGTGAAACATCGTGAAGAAGGCCTGCTATTTGTTCTTCTAAAGAACAGTTTTTTGCGCGAAGCAAAGAAAAGACCCCTAAAGAGTGTTCATAACGTGTAAATTCCTCACAATGTGTTGTGTAATAGGCAACACCATATTGATGGATGTGCTTTAATCGTTGGAAAGCTGGACTCTCGATCAATTCTAAAAGAACAGGCTCTTCGACATTGACACTTCCATAAAAGGTCTCTATCTGAACAGCAAAAACAGGGCTATAGACCAGACACAAGACGATAAACGTTCTTATAAAGCTTAGCATAAAAATATCGTGAAAAATCGATTGTTGATAAAAAAAATACTATAAAGACAGCAGTTTAGAGTACCTCCATCCTAATGTCAAGATCAATTCAAAAAATGGTTCAAAAACAAATCAATTTGGGAAACATCCTTCTTATGCCATAATCTTGAAAATTTTAAAACGATAAATAAAATAATAAATCATTTGTTTTTTATTTAATAAAATATTACAATTAATTTTGTAACATTTATAATTATGGGTACATAATGGAAATTTTTAAAATTCTGGTCAAGATAGATGCAGTTTGCGACTACATTCCTTTCGTTAGCACAATTACTAATCTCGTCGACCTATTCCAAAAAAGCGTCATATTGCCTATAATGGAGAGATCGGGAAAAAATAAAAATCGTTATTACAAATATCTGAATAAAAAGAGCTTTCCACGTTGCGTTATCTTGCTGGTTCCCGGGGTAAACATCTTCGTTGGCATCCATGATCGTATGGAGAAACTCGAAAGAATAAATGAAGAAAATGAAATAGCTCGTTTTAAGGGGCAAGTACATGCACAAACACGGATGTTAAAAAAAAGTAATTGTGAGATGGCAGAAACATGGAATCAAATAAAGAAATTTATCGATGAAGATCCCAAATTAAAGTCGAAATATGAAGAAGGACTTAAAAACCCTTTATCACTTCCATTTCCTCGTCTTCATACATCCGAACCAGTCGGAAATTCTTTTGCTGAAGAATGGAGGCGAGCAAAGCTTGAGGCATCTTATTACGAAAGTTTAGAAACATATTTTAATATTTTCATGGAAAGAAATCCTGAATTTCTTGAACTGTTTACAAAAAAACATAATGCTTTTGTGAAAAAAAATCCAGGAGCTTTCAAGCCTGATTCAACAATCAAAATCGAAGATATTGATTAAGAAAACCGATAACTTGTCTTCGCAATCCCTCCAAGGTCTAATCCCTTCGGTCAAGGTGCCATCCAGATCAAAAAAAGACAACTTGATAGAGTTTCTTCTGGAATCAATAAGCAGATTCATAAAATTGGATTCCATTGTCAATTAAGTGTAATGCTTCTTGAATATATGGCACCGTCAAACCGCAATTGATATTTAAACGCCTCTAAAAAGCTGCACTCCCGATTTTGAGTCGCCCTACGGGCTCTGATTTTTGTTTTGCCCCCCACAGCTCCTTGCGTCGCTGTGGGCTATTTAGGGAGGCGCCCTAAGACGGGCTTAGGGCTGTGCAAAACAATCGAGGAGTATAGTTTAAATATTGAAGTTGAGTCTAATCTGGACTGTGGGCAGCCCTAAGCCCGTCTTAGGGCGCCTCCCTAAATAGCCCACAGCGACGCAAGGAGCTGTGGGTTTGCAAAACAAAAATCAGAGCCCGTTAGGGCGACTCAAGATCGGGATTTTACCCACAAAATTCACTTTCAGATGTTTGAATTTATTAAATTTTGTAGATACGACCTGTGATTCTTTCAATGCGTATTGAGCAAGCAGTAAGTAATTAGTTTTTAATTGCAAATCATTTCGAAATTCGAAATAATTTGCACATATGAACAAAAACCTACACCAATTCATTCTTTTTCTTTTGGCAGATGGAAAATATTTTTTTCCCAAAGAAGAAGCTCTAACGAATTTGGGTCTCAATCCAAATCAATTCCGCCTTCAAGCTTTTCGGCTTTATCAAAAAAAGAGCCTCAAAAATTTAGGTCATGGTTTTTTCATGATTGTGCCGCCAGAGTACAATCATTTTGGTTCTGTACCGCCACATTGGATTATTGATCCTTACATGAAGTATTTAAAGCATGATTATTATATCGGCCTCCTAAGTGCGGCTTCACTCTATGGAACAACCCAGCAACAACCCATGACATTTCAAGTCGTCACGGACAAACCCATGCGACCTATTAAACTGGAACAAGGCGGCATAGAATTTCATTGTTATAAAGATTGCTCGCAAGGATCTACAGAGCAAATCACCATACCCACTGGCTACGCTAAAATTTCAACGAAAGAACAAACCCTGATTGATCTTGTCAAATTCCACACCGTTTGCGGTTATTTGAGCAATGTTGCGGCTATTATCAAGGAACTGGGAGCTCAATGCTCACCGGAAGCGTTATCTCGTGTCGTTGAATCTGAAAAAGTAGAAACTGTTCTCCAGCGATTGGGTTACATTTTGGAACTTACGGGATTTTTTGATCTAAGCAATATTGTGGATAGAGAGCTGAAACAAAGGCATACTTACGAAACCCTTCTTAGGCCGGATGTGCATACGCGAAAAGGTCAACGCATAGATAAATGGAAACTAGTTCTAAACGACACTTTGGAGATTGACGAATGATACCGAGAAGCCATATTCAAGAATGGGCTAAAACAGTTCCCTGGCAAGAACCAAGGCAGGTTGAGCAGGATTTGATCATTACCAATGCCTTGTTAAAATTATATTCACACCCATCTCTCAAACTATCATTAGCTTTTAAAGGAATTTAGAGGGGATATTATCCCCCTTCTGCCGCGTCAAAACGGATCATTTGATGCCGAAATAGCCTATCAACATATTCGAGAACGCTTATTGGAACATTTATAACGAGGAAGGAAACATGAAGTTAATGCTTTACGTTTTGTTAATGACTTTAGTTGGGTGTAACAATGATACTCAAGACCCAAGCACCACTAAAACTGATTTTATTAACACTATTTTTAATTCTGAAATCGATGATAGCCCTTTTTCCATGAGCTACTCATTAAGAACAGTGTTATTTTCAAAAGAAATCATTAGTCTCTTTGGACACACAAACGTTTACACCCATCTTCCACATAGCTGGGGACATTATGAAGGTAAAACCTATTGCAAGATCAATGGTAAGTTCAAAGAAATTTCTCTAAACGATATTTTTACAACATCGGAACAAAAAGAGTTCTTAAGAAGTTATTGCGAAAACGACTTAAAAAAACGCTCTTATTGGTATTTCGGCGGTGATGAACCAATTCTTACCCATCTTGATGCAGATGCGATTCATACCTTTGTTGTAGATGAAAAATCTCTCATCATAGTCTTTTCACCCTACTCTGTTGGAAATTATGTTGATGGACCACATATTATACAAATCCCTTACGAAGAGCTTAAGGATCATTGGAATCAAAAAAACCCAATCGCCTTATCACTCCCTCTTACCGATTTTACATCTTCTTGGGATCTAGAAAATTTCTATTATCTACTATCTGAAAAACCGTTAAATGAATAAATACTAATAGTAACAGACGCCCTAGACAGGCTTAGGGCTGCCCACAGTCCAGATTAGACTCGCTTCAATATTTAAACTATACTCCTCAACTGCTTTGCACAGCCCTAAGCCCGCCTAGGGCGTCTGTTAAATAGCCCACAGCGACGCAAGGAGCTGCATTTCTAACAAGTTTTTATAAGGTGTTTGTTGGAAACATCAAGATTGCATCAGATACAGCTTCAACTTGTTTTCCAAATTCTTGAATTTTTCCGCATGGTTCATTGATAACGATTCCATCAATTACCATTGTTGATGAACTGCCTCCATCTAAATTTAGTGCTTCGCCACAACCAAGTTCAAGCATCAATTCGGCCAGTTCTTTTATTGTCATTCCGCCAAGAAAGCCGAAAAAACGACCATCAACTACAACAAATACCCATTCACCGGTATCTCTTATGCCCACTGCTGTTCTCGGATGCCTCTTAACAAGAAATGACTCAAGAGTTTGCTCAGAACTATAATCATCAATTATATTTCCTTTACTCACTAATACCGGAGTGCCTCCAACAATATGTTCGAGTTGTTTCCACTCCTCTGGGGTCGTATTAGGAGGTACAGACATTGGAATCACTTCTATCTCGCTTCCATTAGGGCAACCATTGAGTTGGTAATTTGTTAATATTCTATCAATTAATACTTTATGATTATTGATTGACCATCCTATTGCCCCTCTTGGTTTAATAGGTGTTCCGTGCCAATGATGATTAATTTTTAGAATTCCAGCAGGACTTCCATTTCGTTTCCAAAATCCTCCATTGACGGCAGCCACTGCCCCATAACGTTTTGAAAGAG
>Ga0206882_1033_pt2 | contig 31565 bp, 33 predicted proteins | sample Alteio_BWOrgCont_4_FD_152908 | JGI IMG/M metagenome (GOLD analysis project Ga0206882, IMG submission 152908) | Enriched cells from forest soil in Barre Woods Harvard Forest LTER site, Petersham, Massachusetts, United States -... | ecosystem: Environmental > Terrestrial > Soil > Temperate forest > O...
TGCTGCAATAGCACACTTGTATTGCGAAGTAACTTCAATCAGTGCTTATAGCGACCGCAGGATAAAGGATAATATAAAGGCAAATGTTCCTGGTTTGGCCTTCATTACCAAATTGCGCCCTGTAACCTATAACTTGAATATTCATAAACAGAATGCAATAACCGGGGCGAAGGATGAAGACTACGCCGGTAAATAGTGTTAATTTTTTCATTGTTTTAATAAGTTAAATAGTTGTGATTACTTGATTTTGTCAACTTTAAGGGTTTGAATAAGCTGGTTGTTTACATTGTAAACCTTTAAAAAGTAAATACCATTTGCATAAGGGCTTAAATCGAATTCCTGCTCTTGTGCGGTCATACTCTTTTTAAAGATTGTTTTACCATCCATGTCAGTCAGTTCAACTTCAAGGCTTTTCCCTTCATCATTGTTCTTTACATAAAAAGAACTGGTAAAAGGATTGGGGTAAGCGCTTACATTGCCCTGCTGGTTAATGTTGTCGACACTGGTGATAACAACAGATGTGGGCTGCTGGAAACCCTGGGTTAAATAATTGGTTGATGAGGCATAGGTTTCGGAAAGTGGTTCGCCCAATGTCCAGCTTAGCGACACTTCAGGTGAAACAAAACAACTTCCCGAGGAGGCAATAACGTCAGGCGAAATGGCCTGCGCCATGCAGGCTCGTCCTCCCAGAACGAGCAAGGCTGCAATTAACGGCGTTTTCAGTTTCATGAAATTAGGATTTAGAGGTTATTACTTAAAGCATTTCTGATTTGAATAGCATGGTTCCTAGGCAGCACGCTAAACATTTCACGACAATGTTACACCATCAGGTAGGGGGTAAACAAGAGTGTAAACACCTAATTTTATAAGAAAAAAATAGGTATAAACACCTAGGGTTAAATACCTAAAAAAGTCTTTAAGCCCAATATTGAAAGGTTATTCATAGCTGGAAATGCCTGGAAATATGAATATTAAATAATTAAAGCAACATGGTTAACTGTATATTATCACAATGTCTTTTGAAGAAATCTTTCATACATTCACCACTCATAATTCATCCAACCTGTTATGAAGAAACTTTACCTGTTTATACTGTTACTAACATTAACACTTACATCTTGCTTTCATAAAGACGTAATAAACGACCGTGCCGATGATATAGATGCCACCCTGCTTTACCAAGGTAAAGAAGGTGCATTTATTATTTGTCGTGAGAAAATTTTCCAGGCCACTTCGAAATCTTCCGGGCAGGGAATAACAAAAATAAGCGGCTATAACGATTACCGCATCTCATCATATGATGTATCTACCGGCAAGTTGTCAGCAAGAGTAAATCTGAAGGAAGGCGGTGATGACGGAGAATGTATTTTGCTAGGCATAACGGGCGATAAAGTATGGCTCTATAGCCTTAACAAAGACTTGGGGCTGCATTGCCGCGACCCTAAAACTCTCGATGTTATTGCTAACCAACAAAAGCTTTGCGATAATGCTCAACTGAAAGCGTTAAGCTTTGCCAAACCTAAATGGTACGATTTGCCACGCTGTTTCAGTTTCGACTGGGCACAAGGTAAAATTATGTTGTCGGATATGCAAGGCTATACCTATTACTACAACCCGGCTAACGATTCTGTGCAAAGGACAAGTGATAAAATTTCAGTTATGAGCCTCTTTTCCAAAACCTATTTGGAAAACAGCGCGCCTATGAGCAATGGAAAGACCATATACTTGTCAAATGAAAACAGGAATGTTATAGAGTATGCCGGTATTGCGGCTAAAGGAGGCCTTTCATTCCTTTCGGGAAAACTTATACTAGATAATGATGCGGCAAGGGCCGGCGCTATAAAAAAGGAAAAGGACGCTAAGATGAGGATTGAAATAAAAAACCTGCAGGATTCTATTGCTGCATTTAACAGCGACATCAGGCATGTCGATGCCAGGAAAAGCGCCATGACCACCGATGAAATGAATACTGAATTTGCTAATGAACAGAGGCAATACAGGCTCGATGCGGACCTGCGCTATTTTAAGTATCCTGAAACTGCATTTGACAAACGTTTGCTGACCGATGAGCCCAATACTTTCCTGGTATTTTATTCATCCGATGTTTCCGATACGGCACACGCTATAATATCAAAAATAAAAATGGGGGCCGACACAACATTTACCGAAGAATGGAAATGTACACTCAACAACTTTTGCTTCGACCCCGACAAGGCCAGTAAAAAAGGCGCATTTGAAACAGTATTCTCTAAGGGCGACCCAAATTTTGGATACCAGTGGTTTACCATTACCAACGGCAACCTGGTATTTATAGGCCAGATACAAATGGCTTGCATTGATATGAAAACCGGTAAACTGCTTTGGACAATTAATATATAATTATCCCGGTTTCCATTTAAGAGAATACTCTCCTGCTCGTACTTATTTCTCTCTCCTTGTAACATATACGCCACCCTTTGCGTCTTACGGCAAATAGCTTTTGTGGCAGGCATCGTTCACCATATTGTAAATAACACATGCCAACTAATGTTAATTTCCGTTAAATAAAATAGTGAATATCACCGCTTTGTATCTTTTTTCGCCATCTTGCATTATATAAAAAACTTCTCCTCCATGAAGAGCAATCTTGTTTTCACAATTCTCCTTGCATCCATGTTTTTACATGGCTACGCCCAGAACACCGACACCAACCAATCAAGCAAGGCACTGCATATTTATGTCGATTGCGGCTTTTGCGACCTTGACTACCTGCGCCAGGAAATAAACTTTGTGAACTATGTGCGCGACCGCAACCTTGCCCAGCTCGATATTGTGGGTTCATCACTTTCAACGGGCAGCGGGGGAACATCGTATACACTTGTATTTATTGGGCAGAAAGAGTTTGCAGGGCAGAAAGACACACTTAAGTTTTCGGCACAGTCGTATGAAACTGATGACGGCCTGCGTAAAAAAGTAACCCAATACATTAAATTGGGGCTTATGCGCTATGTCGCACGCACTCCTTATGCCGATAGGTTATTAATAAGCATGCCCACCGACACCAACAGCAAACCGGCAGCCACACAAGTAAACGACCCATGGAAATCGTGGGTGTTTGCCGTAAACGCCAACGGTTTTGCTAGCGGGCAAGAGCTTGTTACCAATTCAAACTACTCAGCCGGTTTTTCAGCCACCAAAGTAACAGCCGACTGGAAAGTGAAACTGAACCTGAGCTATTCGCTGAATGAAAACTCCTTTATTGTCGGCGACAGCACCATAGCCACGTCTACAAAAAGCGAATCGGCTTCCGCATTGGTTGTGCGCAGTATTTCCAATCATTTCTCCGCAGGCCTCAATACATCAGTCAACTCCTCAACCTACTCCAACATAAAACTGCAAGAGAATGTGGGCCCCGGTATTGAATATTCTTTATTCCCTTATAGCGAGGCCACGCACAGGCAGATACGCCTACTCTACTCTATTTACGGTATAAATACGCAATGTATAGACACTACAATCTTTGGTAATATTAATTCCCTCTACTTCGGGGAATCGCTCACTGCCTCGGCTACTTATAAAAAACCCTGGGGCTCCTTATATTTTTCCGTAACAGGCTCGCACTATTTTTACGATTTAACCAAGAACAACCTGTCGGCGTTTACACAGCTTAACATTAACGTGTTCCAGGGCTTTACCATTAACCTGTTTGCCGCAGGCTCTCTTGTTCACGACCAGGTGTTCCTGCCCGGCGCTGGTGCCAGTACAGCAGATATATTATTGCAGGTGCAGGCACTTACCACCTCTTATAGCTACTTCTTCAGTGTTGGGTTCACCTATACTTTCGGCTCTATTTACAACGATATTGTCAATCCGCGTTACAGCCAATCGTCCTTCAACGTAACTATGAACTAAGATTTATGCCTCAATAGTTCTCTTGAGACTGATGACTAACGCCTGACAACTATATAGACGAATTTCCCAGGCACACTCCAAAACCTACCATCAGTGTAAGAAATGTGGTAAGCAAAAATGAATTGGCTAACTGTACTTTTCCGGCTACGTAAAGAACAACTGACGTTAAAAACAGGGCAATTACATGAATAAGAATAATAAAAAACGACATACCCAGAATATCTCCCGAGGCATGATGGTATGGCACCCCTGTATCACCGCTCTTAGCTATAATTCGTATAACAATGGAATATGCCAGCAGTAAGCCCAGGTTAATTCCTATAACTTTATTTAATGCTTTCATGTTTATTTAAATTCCTGCATTACCAAAACATACCGCGAAGCCTATTACTAAAACCACAATAGCGCTTAATGTATATGAATTGCCCACATCCTTGTTTCCACTCGTCCGTTGGTTAGCTGCACTAAGTAAATTAAAAATCACCTGGCATATTATTAAAAAGGCAGAGTACATCATAATGGTTATTCCATCGCGACCAACCCCAAGCCTTATTAGCAATGAGTATCCCAGCAACACGGCTAGATTTATGCCCACTATTTTCCCTAACTTCTTCATAACGGGAAATGAGAATATTCCTTATAAACCATTTGAACTTTCAACTTTATGAACTTTACAAACTTTATAAACTCAACTTATTAGTTCCTGGTACTTTTCTTTAAACTCTTTCCTATAAAACATATTCATGGTTTCGAAAGGAATAATTCTACCATCGTCGTTTACTATATGCACACACGATTTTTTTATGGCACGCACATCAAAGTCATAGGCATCCATAAAGTTCATAATAATTATACGGAACAGGTTATCGTAACCCAGGCCGGGGGCCATCACTTCGGGCAAACAACAAAGTAAATGATTGAACGACTCGCTTACTTTATCAGTCGATATGCCGGTGCTGAATATCTTCATTACATAGTTGTGCAGGTCTTTGTCCTGCTCATATACTATAGTGTTTCTCGATGAATTGAGCAGCACCTCCGGGTCTATTAAATGTGTAAGTGGTTGCACCTGGTCGCCTATTTTCAGTGCATAAGCCATTATCAGCGCATCGGGGTTACATGGCACAGGTACTAAATCAGCTGGCTTGAAAATCTTTGCCTGTTCTATTATTTTAGTGCGTATTTCGGTACTGGTAAGCCTGTCGGTTTCCGGGTTAAAATTTTTAAGCCTTCCACTTATCGACGTAGGTTGAAAGGTAACACCACGCACACATTTTTGTTTCAACGCAAATTCTATTATCTCCCCTATCTCATCGTCGTTAAGGCCCTTTTGTAGCGTAACTACTAAGGTAGTCGACAGGTTAAACTTGTTAAGGTTCTCCAATGCCTTCTGGCGCACTTTGGTTAAATCTTTACCACGCAGTTTCACCAATGCATCGGGCTTAAATGAATCGAACTGCAGGTAAATTTCAAAGTCGGGCATATACGTTGCCAGCTTTTCGGTAAACTCCAAATCATCGGCAATGCGGAACCCATTAGTGTTAAGCATCAGGTGCTTTATGGGCTTGGTCTTGGCAATGTCAAGTATTTTAAAAAAGTCAGGGTGAATGGTAGGCTCTCCCCCGCTTATCTGCACCACGTCGGGTTCGCCTTCGCTCTTCACAATAGCGTCGAACATTTTTTCAATCTCGTCCAGTGTGCGGTGGCGCCCATGTGTAGGCGACGAGCTGGCATAACAGGTGGGGCATGTTAAGTTGCAGCGGTCGGTTACTTCTACCAATGTTAAGCACGAATGCTGTTCATGGTCGGGACAAATACCGCAATCGTAAGGGCAGCCATACAAAGTTTCCGTGTGCGGCTTCAGCGGGTATTCCGATGCCTTATTGTAGTTACGTATCTGCTTATAAAATTCAATATCGGTTGCTATAAGTACCTTCTGAAAACCATGTTCACGACAGGTTTTAGTAAGGTATACGTTACTATCCTGGAAAATAACCTTGGCGTCAATGCGCTTGTGGCATTCGTTACAAAGACTAATGGTGTGGTCGTAATAAATATAATCGCGTGTGTTAGGCATGTGCTTTTACCGATGAGGGTTTTATTATGAACATTAAAATGGTTTTACTGTAATACAGAAGCCCTAAAATGCAACTTATCTGTATAGTACCCAAAACCCCGAACAGGTATTTATTGCCGGGCTTAATAAAATCGAGCAGCAGGCGGAAAATCAAATAGGATATCATGAATATTTTAAAGCGGTAACCGTTTTTTAATGGCGATTTTTTTTCAATAGCAAGCAATAACAACCACATACAGCCCAAAAAGAATATTTCGTACAATGTAACCGGGTGGCGGTGCAGCCCATCGCCTAAATCCATACCGAAAACTGAATTAGTTTCTACTCCGTATGTCTCTTCATACACCCCGCTGGTAAAGCAACCTATGCGGCCAATCATCATAGCCAGTATTAAGGGATATGTAATCAGGTCGCCCGATGAGTTTTTCTCTTTTACAAAATACTTGGTGGTCTCTGCGCCTACCAATCCACCCAGCAATGCACCCACTATGGTTGTGTTGGCAAACATATACAGCAATTTGTGTTGCGATGCCATTAATGTTTCAGGGTGCTCAAGCCCGCCCAGCAAACGGGAAAACAAAAATGCCCCGAATGTGGTTCCTATTAATATAACTATGCGGTTACTATCACTTATGGTATCGGTAGTTCTGCGGCGCAAAAACAAAAAATACCTGAACCCTATAAAAAATGCCAGTGTCTCCAGCACAAGATGGGCGCTCACTCTGAAACTACCTAAGTGAAGGTCGGCGGGGAATTGCATTATTTGATTAAAGATTACTAATTACGGATTAAAGATACTGTTTAGGACAAAACTTTGGGCGTTCCCCTTCGGGTCGCGCTTTACGCTGTAAGTCCTCATTTCATTCCGGGCTTTCCGCTGCAATCGCTAACGCAAAAAAAAACGATTCACATTAAAAACTCATTGATTTTCACCCCTTCATAATGTATTCTTATCCATTAATTTACCTTGTTTAACTATCCTTCATGCAATCTTCACCCTATAGGGGTAATTTTGCTATTGTAACAGTACGTATAAAAACAAAAAGTCATGAAAAAATCAGCGGTAATTTTAATAATAGCGGCCCTTGTAGGAATAATGGCACAAAGCCATGCACAAGTGGCTGTAGGTGTAAGTGTAGGAATTGCTCCACCTGCAATACCTGTTTACGCCCAACCTCCCTGCCCTGTTGAGGGATATTTCTGGACACCCGGCTACTGGGCATGGGACCCCGATGCCGGAGACTACTATTGGGTGCCCGGCGTATGGTTGGCTCCGCCTACTATAGGCTTTTTATGGACGCCCGGCTACTGGGGATTTTATGGCGGCCACTATTTATGGCATGGTGGCTACTGGGGACCGCATATCGGTTTCTATGGTGGCATAAACTATGGCTTCGGTTACTACGGGCATGGTTTCTATGGCGGCCGTTGGGAAGGCGGACACTTTATGTATAACTCTGCAGCATGGCACGTAGGCGGCGGGTTCCATAATACGTATGCCGACAGAGGCTTTCATGACCCGGGAGGCCACTCAGGCTTTAACGGTGTTGGTGGAGTGGTAGCAGAACCTAACCACGACGAAGAGGCAGCCATGCATGAACAGCATACAAACCCTACCGCAGCACAAAACTCACATGAAAGCGCCATGAGCAGAATAAGTAGCCAGCGCGCTTCAGTAAACCACGGTTCTCCCAGGGTATCGGCAATGAGTTCAGTACATGGCCAACGCTATAATAGCGGCGGACATGCCCTGGCATCTTCACACCATACTACAGCAAGGCCTGCTAACGGTTCGCATTCAGCCACTCAACACAGCGGCGGAGCGCAACAGCAACCCAGGCAACAGGCACAAAGGCAGGCTCCATCGCACCAGGCCCCGGCAATGCATCAGCAACCAAGACAACAGGCACCCCCACAACATGGTGGAGCACCAATGCACGGTGGTGGAGCACCCATGCATAGCGGAGGCGGTGGAATGCACGGCGGTGGTGGCGGCGGAATGCACGGCGGTGGTGGCGGTGAACACCATTCCGGTAGGTAATTAAATTCAATTATGAATCAGGAATCCGGGAATTAGGAATTAATGTTCAGCCCTAATTACCGGGTTTCTTATTTCTCTATTATTAACTTACCGCTGTTAATCGCTTCTCCCTTTTCAGAAGTAATGCGATAGAAATAAATACCCGATGGCTGACCTGAAAGGTCAAGCGTAGTGAGGAGAGCGGAGAAAGAGTGTTGATGAATTTTCTCGCCTAAAATATTATAAACTTCAATCACTCCGCTCTGTTTCTCCGCACTCTGCTCTATGATAAATACCCCGTTGCCCGGATTCGGATAAACCTGCACACTATTTATGGGCGGGGAAATAGTATTGACTGAAGTAGGAGTGCTGCATACATTTGAACTGCCGCCAGCGGAAGAAATCTTGCCCTGATTAGTACTGGTTATAGTTCCGCCACTACCTGTAAACACTAGTGGCCTGGTTAATATTCCTGATGCAATTGCTACCCCTCCGTAAGCTAAACTTCCACATGTATTAAGTGTAGAGTCATATTTCACAAGGAAGATATTCCCTGAATCCGGGTAAACCGGACAATTCTGGCCGACAACTAAAATGCCTTTATCTGATGTTTGCAATAAAGACTGGCCTTCAGCCTCGCACCCGCCTAAAGCAACTCCCTTTATTATATTCAATGCAGTATCTACTTTAACCGTATACAACGAACCTGTTCCACCAACAGAAAAAGAATATGACATTCCCGTTATTGTATATCCGCCATCAAGAGTTTGGGCTATTGCGTTAAATATTTCAGATTTATAATTATAAATACCACTATTGATATCTTCTGCTTTTTTCAAGTTACCAATGGAATCAATTAAAGCAACATATCCTTGAATATATCCACCCATGCCAACAGCAGAGTCGTTTATTCCTGCTATGGCAAAGTCGCCTTTCTTTGTTTGTATTACTGAATTTGCTATTTCATTATTAGAGGCACCTAAGGTACTCGACCATGTAACATGAAAAACTGAATCTAATTTTAACAGATACACATCTTGCCCGCCAGCGCCTGAAGAATTTGTATACCCTGCCAGGATATATCCCTTATCTTTTGTTTTACTCATTGAATTAATCTTTTCATCGAAACCATTACCATATGTTTTGCTAAGCACCAGATTACCTGCTGTATCCAATTCTGTAACATACGCATCGTAACCTCCTGCACCGAATGAATTTGTATAACCCGCGATAACATAATCTCCGTTCGCAGATTGAACAACTGAAGTAGCTTCATCATCACCTGTTCCTCCTGAAGTTCTCGTCCATTTCACATTACCAGCCGAATCAAGTTTAACCACATACTCATCGTTACTCCCGGCCCCGTAAGAACTGGAATACCCGACAACTATATATCCTTTGTCCTTACTTTGTATAATACTATTCCCGTACTCCGTTCCTACACCTCCTATCGTCTTACTCCATTTAAAATTAAAATTCGAATCGAGTTTTATAACATATAAATATGCACTGTCGGAGTAATCGTCACCATAACCCCCTGCTATTGCATAACCACCATCATTTGTTTTAATTATTGAATATCCCTGATCAGCATACGTTCCACCTAATTGATATTCTCCCTGGCTAATCTGCCCAAACGCAAAACATACTGCAACAAGTGAAACTGAAATGGTAAGTAGTAGTTTTTTCATGTTATAGTGGTTCTTAAATTCATACTAAAGTATGCATTCTAATTAAGAATTACAAATCGGTAATTAGCAATTCACTACCGACTGCTGGCTAACGGCTTACGGCGAGTTATCAGTGTAAGATTAAGAGACAAAGAAAAGGGCAGCGAAACAAAATTCACTACCCTTTTCCTTTTAATGGAATCCGTTAAAATATTATCTCTCCATTATCAGCTTACCGCTTGCAATAGCATCTCCCTTTTCAGAAATAATGCGATAGAAATAAATTCCGGATGATTGACCTGAAATGTCAATTACGAATTGAGAATGGAAAGTTGAGAATGTATTCGAATAGACTTTCTCGCCTAAAACATTATAAACTTCCACTCGGCTATTAGCTAATGGCCATTGGCTATCGGCTTGCAGAATGAAAATGCCATTCGATGGGTTAGGATATACACGCACAGTAGAATTATCGCTTACCTCATTTATACCCTGTGGGTCGGCATTTGTTACTTCACGTATTACATTATTGCCCCAATCGGGTATATAAAGGTTACCTTTAGCATCGAGGGTAATACCATTCGGATAGTGCATTTCAGCCGCCGTGGCTGCACCTCCATCTCCGCTGTAACCGGCAGTGCCATTACCTGCAATAGTAGAAATATCGCCCGTTGAAATTGTTACCTTACGCACCACCTGGTTATAGGTATCCGCAATAAGCAGGTTTCCGCCCGGGCCTATGGAAACATCGGTAGGGTTATATACCTCGGCAGCTGTGGCTGCCCCTCCGTCACCCGAATATCCCGCTGTGCCATTACCTGCTACGGTAGTAATAATATGGGTACTCACATTTATCATCCTTATGCGGTTGTTATCCTGGTCGGCTATATACATATTGCCGGCCTTATCAAGCGTTACGCCATAAGGTGCATTTATTTCGGCTGCCGTGGCCGGCCCGCCGTCGCCGCTAAAAGCGGCCGTACCATTACCAGCATAGGTTGTTATTATGCCGGTCGATTTTCTTATTTCCCTTATGCGGTTATTATTTGCATCGGCAAAGTATATGTTCCCGCTATCGTCAAGTGCCAGGTAACGTATCTGCGATATTTCTGCCGCGGTAGCCGGGCCACCATCCCCACTAAATCCTGAAGTACCATTGCCCCCGATAGTATTTATAATCCCGGTTACACCGTTTACTTTTCGTATAACAAAATTTCTTGTGTCGCCTATATAAATATTGCCCGAGTCGTCAACAGCCAGCCCGTTGGGCCAGTACAACGTAGCATTAGTGGCCTGGCCACCGTTTCCGGTATAACTTGAAGAACCGGGAGTGCCTGCAACCGTAGTAATATCACCTGTTGATATGCTAACCTCCCGCACAACATCATTTTGCTCATCGCTTATATAAAAATTGCCGGCCTTATCGAAAGCCACGCAATCGGGGGTGTATAATTCGGCCGAGGTGGCCGGGGTGCCGCTACCCGAATAACCTGCCGTGCCATTGCCCGCAACGGTGCTTATTATTTGTGCCTTTAATGAAAGGCTTGCGGCTAAAAGCAAGCAGGCTGTAAGTGTGGTATTTTTTTTCATGTTATTTTGTTTTAAGCGATTACTATTTGATTACAAACTTAAGGCGTTTTCTTAAATCTTTGCATATCCCGAAGGTTAATTTAGCCTACCCCTGTTTTGGTTGAGTGTGCAATACGTTTTGTTGAGTGAACAATGAAAAAGGGCAGCATCAGGCCAAAATAGACAGTTACACTTTATTTATATTTGACCCATGCGCTACAAGGGTACAAGGTTTTACCTGTTTATATTCCTTCTTACGGGGTTATTTACCTCTGTTGTAGTAACTGCTTATTCACAATCGGCGCCATATATTAATTACAGTGTTAAAGATGGGCTTCCGAGTTCTGAAGTTTACCACGTAATGCAGGATTCAAAAGGGTATATGTGGTTCAGCACCAACCGCGGAGTAAGCCGTTTCAACGGGGTTACCTTTAAATCGTTCACACCCGGCGATGGCCTTGCCGACCCTGTGATACTTGAAAGTGTCGAAGACTATAAAGGGCGCATATGGTTCCGTTCACTCTCGGGCAAGCTCAGCTATTTTTATCACGACTCCATTTTCCGCCTGCCGGTTAACGACACTATTTTCTCCCTGCTGAAAGGAAAAATTCCCATGTCATTAAGTATTGATACGTCAGATAATGTTTACCTGTCGGCTTATAACCAGGATGGAATTGTAATTATTAATTTAAGAAATAACTATTCCGTATCGTTTATACCTATTCATTGCAGGTATACATATATAGCCATTCCACCCAGCGGGCAAATTTTATCGGGGAATGCGGCACCCCGCGCTACCTATAACCGGGGGCCTGATTCTGCGTCTTTATATGTTTTCACTATATCCAATAAATCTACTAATCCTGTCAAAAAGCTATACAGCCACCCGGGTATTCAAAAAGCGCTAAGCTCGGTGCATGATAATGCAGTTCATTTACCCGGTGGTGAAATTGCTCTTTCATATATAAGCAAGCTTATACTGTATAATAATGGCAGCGTAAAATATATGCATGACTTTGACTATGAAATACTGAAAATATTCCCTGACAAAACAGGTAAACTGTGGATTATATTGGAAAACAAAGTGCCCGTTTACTATGAGAACGGTGAGATAGTTGAACCTCTCACGCTCAAATTCCTTAAGGATGAAGGCATAAGCTCGGTAAGCGACGATAACGAAGGCGGCCTGTGGTTTACTACCCTTAACCATGGTGTGTATTACATTGGCTCAACCGATTTCAAGGTATGGAACACTGAAAACGGGCTGCCTTTTGATAAGGCTAATTTTGTTGGCGTAATGCCAGGACATTACATATTTGCATCGTCGATTGTAAATAAACAAGTGGCTGTTATACTACACGATACATTAACCTGCCACAACGTTCCTTATGAAACATTAAGTTCCAATATTACCGGGGCCATGCTTAATTCCGATAACACTGTTTGGATAGGAAGCACACTGGGCACCATAATAATCAATAACCTTAAGTCATTTAATGTATTGCCCTCAACATATTTCAATATTGCCAATAGCAGCATGATATCGAACCCCGGCGGCACGGTTTGGGTGCTTGGGAAATATAACTTATACCTTGTTAACGTTATTAACGGAATGTTCACTATTCTTAAGTACTTTCCTTTAAAAATGCCGGCGGCGGCGTTTTGCACAAACAATCACCGTGGCCTTTGGCTTGCTTCGATAAACGGGCTGTGGGAATATGTGAACGATTCGTTGAAATATTACGGCGACAAATATCCCGGCCTGAAACACGATATGAAATTTGTGCGCGAATCGGCCGATGGACATATATGGATGGCTACACCGATACGGGAGTAATTATGATGTATAAGGGCGCTTTAACGCACCTAACTACCGGTAATGGCCTGTTGAGCAACTTCTGCACCTGTCTTTGTATTGATTACCGCGGCAATTTATGGGTAGGAACCAATAAGGGATTATCGCACATTATAACACATACAGGCCCTAATGGCGAGTGCAAAATTGATAAAATATCAAACATTTCGGCTACGAACCTTAACGAAGTAAATTACATAGCATGCGACAGTAATATAATATATGTAGCCAGCAATAATGGCCTCACTTCATTCGATATGAATAAGGTTGAAACGAATAATACACCACCGCCGGTTTACATTACGTCGGTTAAAATAAACAACAAACCCGAACCCAATTCAACCCGCTCATTCCGTTTAAGTTACAACCAAAACTATATAGCATTAACCTATACCGGTATTACCTACCGCAATGGAGCCAATACCCAATACCGCTATAAAATGGAGGGCATTGACACGGGCTGGGTTTATACCCGTTATACCAGTGTGCAGTACCCTGAACTGGCACCCGGCAATTATACCTTTAAAGTAAGCGCCATGAATAACGATGGGGTGTGGAGCGCAACCCCTGCCGAAGTTAGTTTCACCGTCCTTCCCCCTTTCTGGGCCACATGGTGGGCACGAGGGGCGTTTATTCTATTAATAGCCGGCCTTATTTATGCGCGCATAAAAACCGTTGAAAAGCGGGAAAAAAAGAAGACTGAAGTAAACAAACAACTGGCCTCATTCGAACTTAAAGAATTAAAGGCCCAGCTCGACCCGCACTTTTTATTTAACAGCCTTAACACCCTTACACAATTGGTAGAGGAAAACCCTGCACAGGCGCCTGAGTTTGTAGAAGAACTTTCGGAATTTTATCGTTATACACTGCTGCACCGCAATACCGAATTTACCGAGCTGAGCGCTGAAACAGAACAGGGTGAAAGGTATTTAAAGCTGCTGGCCATACGCTTTGGCGACCAGTTAAGAGTAAAATGGAATATAGATAAGACTTATACAAATTACCTGTTGCCCACAAACTCGCTGCAACTGCTTCTTGAAAATATAACCAAGCATAACATAATATTACCCGACAGCCCACTGCAAGTTGAAATATTTACCGGGCCCGGCGACCTGCTCACCATTAAAAACCAGCTCAGGCGAAAAGAAACCGGCGCCATTTCGAACGGTATAGGGCTGAAGAGTATTAATGAGCGCTACCGCCTGCTCGCTAATAAAAAAATCACTGTTGTTTCAACCAATGAAAATTTTTCCGTAGAATTACCTTTAATTTCACACGAAGAATATGAAAACATTAATTATTGAAGATGAGCCACCCGCAGCCGCGCGCCTGAAAAGGTTATTGACTTCGATAAACCCGGCCATTGATGTTGTGGACATATGCAACAGCGTAAGTTCATCGGTGGCATGGCTGAACAGCAACCCTGCCCCGGAATTAATTTTAAGCGATATTGAACTGGCCGATGGCAGAAGCTTTGAAATATTCAATAAAACATCCATTACATCGCCCGTAATTTTTGTTACCGCTTACGACGAGTTTGCCATAAAAGCCATAAAGCTTAACGCGCTCGATTACCTGTTAAAGCCTGTAAAGAAAGAGGAACTGGAAGAGGCCCTTCAGAAGGTAAAGAAACATGTGCCCAACAGCCTGCACGAATTATCGGGCCTGCAGCAACTGGCCCTTGGCATGGCATCGGGTAAAAAGCCTAAAAAGCTTGCCCTTAATACCCTTGAAAGCACTCTGTTTGTGCCCCTCGACAATATTATACGCATGGAGGCCGATTCGAACTACACCCACATTTACCTGGCCGATAAAAAACAGCTTACCGCATCGCGCACACTTAAAGAATATGAGGAATTATTGTCAAACCTGGGCTTTTTCAGGGTGAATAAAAAATTCCTTATTAACCTTTCGTTTATCGACCGCGTACTGAAAGCCGATGGCGGATACGTGCTTATGAGCGATGGCAGCACGGTTGAAATTTCTCCTACCCGCAGGAAGGAACTACTCGATATTATGGCGCTGAGCTAAACGTTGCTCCCATATCTTTAGTTGAACATTCATCACAGAGTTTTTACGGCTCATTACATATTCTGAATCATCTGGTTACGTACCTTGTAAATAAGGTGGCATTTTAGGTGAGCTTTGTTCCTGAAACCCTAAAATACTGCGTTATGAAAACCATTTCTATTGAAGGCACCAGTAAAACACCTTCTATTAAATTCGACTCGATTCAAGCTAAGCTTGAAATAAAGGGGAAATCTATTCCTGAAAATGCAAAGGAATTTTATAAGCCACTTGTGGATACCCTTAGTCAATACGACCCCAGTTTTAATGAACTTGTAGAAGTTGATATACAATTAGACTATTTCAATATACATTCATCTAAATGCATACTCGATGTATTTAAACGCCTGCATGCCATAATGAACCACGGGCATAAGGTTGTTATTAACTGGTATTATGAAAAAGGAGATAACGACATACTGGAAGCAGGCGAAGATTATGAGGCTATAGTTGACATGCACTTTAATATGCTGCAAGCGTTATAGCAAGGAGTATAGGGTAGTCCACGGTATTTCCGCGTTAGGGATAGAAGCGGAAAGCCCGCAGCGTAGCGAGGACTTGCAGCGAATAGCCCGACCCGACCGAAGTGAGGGGAACGCCCAATAAACATAAACCCCAAATACACATTTCAAAAATTAAATTATAAGAACTATATTTGCAGTATAACATTACCCTACCTATGAAAACACTATTACTGGCCCTTACCCTGATGGTAACAACCACATCGTTCACCCCGCAGCAGTTGCACTATGTGTATATCGACACCGAAGCCAAGGCCGGCTACTACCATGCCGACGATAAGTGCACAGGAGAAAAGAAAGGCGAGAAGTTTACCAAGGTAACCCTCGACGATGCTATTAATAAGTATCACCGCAAGCCCTGCCCCAAGTGCTATAAGAGCGGGAAAGCGTAAAGCTTAATTTAAGAATTCAGATTTAAGATTTAGGATTTACAATTTTGCGTCTTTACTCCCGATAGCTATCGGGATTGGCGAGAAATAATTAAATGTGAAAAGGATACCCACTACTTATTTAATTCTTTTACCTCTATCTATCCTGGCTTTACGGGCGGGCGCTCAAACTTCCCGTATCGATTCGGTGCGCAATGAAATACAGGGAGCCTGGCGAATGAATGCCGACACCAATATGGTGCTTGTGTTTTATGCCGACAGTATGGTGCACCGCATGATACGCACATCGGGTGTGGGCAGGGCGCGCTATACCATTACTGACAAAAACTGCGACACCGCCCGGTTTATAAAAGAAAACGCGCTTTACCTGCTTGAAACATATCGTTACTATCGCCAGAAAATACCCCTTACCGGCGAGCTGTGCAGTAAAATAGTGCACCTGGAAAATGGGGTGCTGATTTTAAAGCGCGATAAGATTTATGAAACATACACCAAGCTGAGGGCTATACCACCTCCCCATCAATAAAAAACCCCGACTGTAACAATCGGGGTTTATATTTGAATATAAATTACTTCTACTGGTTCGCGTTTTTATTAAGAGCCTGCATAACCGATGCATAATCCCTTAAATTCAGACCAGGGTGTTGCTTCATTATTGCAGTAGGAATATTAACCACCTTAACGTTGAAAGCTGTTAAAGGAATAAGGTTAGTAGTAGTATTATCAGAATTCTGAGTTTGCAATCCAAGATTTGGTCCACTAGTATATGCACTATAGTTATAGGTCAGGGTTTGCGTTGCATTAATCGAAGCGCTATAGGGATAGCTATAAGGCAGCGGAACCCATGAGCTTCCTGTTTGAATATAAAGAGCCACTACTCCATTAGCTACTACATCCGCATTAATAGATGAATCGGTATACGCTGCAATGCCATAATTGTAACCACTGGCGGTTGTAGTACTCCAGTCAGCAATATTTGAAGTAAAGGTTTGGGAAGAACCGTTTACACCCGTTGGGCCGGTAAGCCCTGTTGGGCCCTGGGAACCCGGAGCGCCCGGATCGCCTTTAGCGCATTGTTCTAACGAAAATGTAATGGCAACCATTGCCACGCCTAGTAAAAATCTTAATGTTTTCATTGTTCAGTAAATTTTAATTAAGTTATAAATGTATAAAATATAAAGCAACCGCAAACCTACCCGGCATACATGATGAAAGAATGAAGTTAAAGAAAACAGGAATGTCCTGGTTTCTTAACATTGTGGTAAAGTACTTGTCTATCATACATAATTCTATATATTTGTTTGCAACAATTAGTCAGTTTACTTCAACAAATTACTAAACCCTAAAATTTTTAATTATTACCATTATGGAAGAAAAAGAAACCCTACCAAACGCCGTTGCAACTTTAGTACTGGGTATTTGCTCAATTGTATTTGGCTGCTTATTCATTGGCCTTGTGCTTGGAATTGTGGGCCTGGCTATTTCGGGCAGTTCTGTAAAACTGAACGCCCAGGACCCTAACAAATACAATGGTTACCAAATGCTTAATGCCGGCCGTATTATGTCAATTATAGGTATAATACTGGGCGCCATATATGTTCTCTATTACATTGTGGTAGTAGTAATTATTGGTACCGCAGGGTTCTCTTTATGGAACATGCAGCACCAATAAAAGGGGCATTTTTGCATTACAGTGTATTCAGCTTTAGTTTCTTGGCTTGAAAACCACCAGTTTCCCTGCTTGTATAAGCAGGTGTTGGGTATTAATTGCCCCATTTGTGGTTTTCAGCGCTCGCTTTTATTACTTATGAAAGGCCGGGTGGCGGATAGTTTCAGCTTATATCCGCCACTTATACCTATACTGTTGCTGTTCATTGCATTTCTATTCTTTTTAGTAAAAAGAAACCCTCAGGCAAAAAAAGCTTTGTCGGTTATTTCAGCCATAGTGCTGGGTATCGTTATGGTCAATTACGTTTTTTCTTTCTTCAGGCCCGGGCTGGATATATAACCGCATTTAATGTTTTTTAACAATTCACACCGCTTTATTACCTTACCTTTGGTACCTGTTTCAACGTTTTCTTGAAAAGAATTTTCATAATAACATGCCTGCTTACGCAAGCAATTACAAATTGCATGGCGCAGGATTCACGACCTATTACCATAAGCGGTAAAGTAACCGACCCCTATGGCCACGATTGTATATACCAGGTGGTGGTGGTTAACGAACGCACTTCGGAAGGCACCCTTGCATCGGCCGGCGGAGTTTTTACCGCCTCGGCCAGGCATTCCGATACCATATTGTTCAGTGCAAGCGGCTTTGCCGTGAAAAAAATATGCTTTAACGATTCTGCTTACAAAACTGCGTATAAAATAACCGTTAAGCTCGACAGCCTGCATTTTAACCTGGCTGAAGTAAAAGTTTACCCTGTTAAAAGCCTGAGGGAAATTGATGAGGATAAAAACAGGCTGGGTACATACAAGGCTAAATCGTCGAACCCCGAAGCTTCAATAATGAACCCTATCAGCTTACTCTACGAGCGCTTCAGCAAGCTTGAAAAATCGAAGCGGGAGGTGGCAAGGCTTACCGATGAGCAGCAGAAGCGCGATATATTGAAAGACATTTTCCATCTTTATATAAAGAACGACATTATGAACCTTGACGACACGCAGTTCGATGCCTTTATAGATTACCTTAACTTCAGCGACAACTTTGTAAAAAACTCAACCGATTATGAGCTGCTTACGGCCATAAAGTATAAGTACGACCAATATGAAAAAGATAATTCATACTACCAGCCCCGCAATTCTCACTGATTTTTACTTTCTGTAATGGTATACAAAAGTATACTTGCCAGCATATCGTTTTGCAGGCTGCACTCATCGCATATTAATGTCATTAGTCTATTTTTTATCTTTTTATTTTGTTTCGTATCTATTTATATGCTTACCTTTGTACCGTCTTACTCCTACAGGTTATTTTCTCGGGTAGACGCCTTTTAGTGGAATTTTGCAATTAATGATATTTATCATTTGTTTTTAGCTATTTATTTATGTCTTTTGTAGAATATATTATGAAATACCCAACCGCTTCAACTAAATTTACGTATAGTATAGTCAAGCAGAGTATTACTGAAGAAACCTTAACAGGTAAATAAAATATTTAACGTACGCCCTTCTCTGAGTGGTGGGAAGGGTATGAGCCGGGACCATAGAGGAGCCATCTTCTATACCCGGCTCGCCTTTTTAAGGCAAGCGAGCCTCCCGATAGCTATCGGGATAAAAATTAATAATTACGGTTTTGAATGGAATTCCTGTAAGGTTCCTAATTCTTAATTAATTGCAACCACAGCAACCGTTAGCCTGCTTATGCAAACAAGTTCTTTTGCTTCGTTCCTTATTGCAGGATATATTCAAGCCTACCTGTTCCATGAAAGTGCGGGTTGGATTCATTTTTAAGTTGGATATAAAACCTGCAATTATCCGGCACTTCTACATCCACATTTATTTCTGCCGACGATGGATTGGTATGATATGGGCCAACGACAAAATGAATGGGGCTGGTATTTACAACACCGGTCATGCTGACAATTCTATAGTTTAAATGAAAATCTGCAAGATTTATATTAGGTATTTTAATATCCCGGAGATGTATCCTTTTACCGGAAGCATTACTAATCTCTTCCGCTTTATAACCATTAAGTTCAAGTGCTCCGATTATTTTCATTTTAGCTTCTGTCGGTTCTCTGAACGCATTGCATGCAATTAAATACTTCTGCATTGCTTTCAAATCATCATCAAAAATATTCTTACTAAACTCGTAAACTCTTTGCAGCATCTTTACATAAGGAGCCGGGTCAGATTGTCCTGTAAGCCTCTTTAAAGCCAACATATAGTCTTCCCTATATACGGTGGGAATTATAATCTTGGATTGTCTTTCTGATGTCAGTTCTGCGTTCATCATAATCCTTGCCATTCTACCATTTCCATCTAAAAACGGGTGCACTTCGGTAATAAAGAACATCATATATGCTGCCCTTGCAAATGGATTTCGCAAAGTCTGGTAGTATTCAAACCCCTTCTTTAAAGTACCTTTGACTAATTCAAAGTCTACAAATTTTGTATCTCCTGCATAGTTGTTCTTATCTTTAAAGTGCCCCGGGTTCTTGGATATTCTCACCTCTAATATTGTTTTGTGCCTGTATTGAAGTATATCAAGAAAGTGTTTTGTATCCTTTGGGCGAATAGACATTTCGGACCTGTCTGCAACTATTTTATATGTACCAAGTATATCATGGGAATCTTCATCTCTTGCCGGTAATGGAGTTTGAGAATTTACGATTGCTAATGCCTGCGCCACTTCAAACTTAGTGCCTTCAATATAGTTTGAAAAGTAGCCCTCAAAAAATGCGAAATTCTGGTATGATTTTTGTGTCTGGTTCTTTTCAGAATATTCAGGAAACACTTCGCCTGCAAGTACATTATACAGCTTCTCAAATAAAGTTATTCTGTCAGGGTCAAATGGCTCTCCGGAAGAGCGTGCTTTCGCCGTTTCAGAAGTCAGAATGCTCGATTCTTTTGTCGTCAGCAATGCCCCGATAATTTTATCAAGCTTCTTGAATTCCTTTTTCATACCTAACTCCGGAGCAATAGTTCTGGCCGTGTCACGTAGAGAATTAAGTGCATCTTCATTCTGTATTCTCAGTATCATTTCCAGTTTCTCTTCTACTTCTTTTAAAGAAAGTGTCTTTGGAACATCAGCAGTTTTTCTTGTTTCCTGCAGGTTTTCCAGGAAAGCTCTGGCTTGCTGTGACACATATAGTGAATCAAAAAATGGATTATCTCCCTCTATTGCTTTAGGTCCTTTAATAAAATGGATAACCAATCCGGGTAGTTTAATTTTCTTCGTATATGTGTATGTCAGGAAAACATGCTCGCCCATTGCGGGTCGAAACTCCAATGCACTTCTATGGCTCAGTAAAGCACCATGGTATTGTTTAGCCAATATTTTAAACCAATTCCTCTTTATTATTACTTCAGGGCTTTCTTGAAGATTGGATGTATATAGCCTGGGGGCAATTTTTCTAATCAACCCTTGCTTTTCAAGGCTGCTGATTCTCAGTGACTCAGACGGTATTGAGGAGCCGTAGATAATTTCACCTAATCGGGGGGCTATATTTTTTTCCATTAACTGACTTTTGAAATGCAAATATATTAAATATTTTCTATTAAATAAATTATTTCAATAAATTTTTTGTATTAATATATTTATAACTAAAATACTTTCTCATAACATTACCTCTTATAGGCATATTTATAAATATTTTCTACTAAAATACAGTTATATTGGGGGTTTAGTTACTAACTCCATCTACCCTAAAGGGTGGAATTTTTTGAATCTACCCAAGTGTTTTTGTCAATGCTCAGGCTTTACTTTCCACCACTGCAACCGTTAGCCTGCTTATACAAACAAGTTCTTTTGCCTCGTTCCTTATTTCTATTTCCCACACCTGTGTGCTACGCCCTGTATGTAAAGGGCGGGCCGTTCCGGTAACTGTGCCGCTGCGCACGGCTTTAATATGGTTGGCGTTCACGTCAATACCTACGCAATGATATTTGGTTTGGTCAACCGTAAGCATTGCGCCCATGCTGCCCAATGTTTCGGCAAGCACCACCGATGCCCCGCCGTGCATAATGCCATATACCTGGTGGGTGCGTTTATCAACCGGCATGGTAGCTTCAAGGTAGTCCTCACCTATCCCGGTAATCTTTATATCGAGCACTTCCATTATGGTGTTCTTCGCGAATTTGTTCAGTACCTCAAGCGGGTGTATTTGTAATTTGTTTGGCATACATAAATTATTTTGGTCGCCTTTTCTTTGGCGAAATCGATTTGGTTATAATTTCTCCTTTAATGGTTTGTTTCTTTCCTTTCATGCGTACCACTGCATTAGCGTAAGCATACTTAAGCAATTTCTCAATCTTATCTGCAAGGAAATCTTTTTTGTTTGCCACTTTTAAGTACCTGTACTGGCTGCCTTTACCTTCGAGTATTTTATCGTAATCGGGTATATCGGCTCCACGGTAAAACCCGAAGTGCACATACTCCTTACCATAAATGGCAATACTACAAAAGGTATCGCCCAGCTTATCAGATAAAGACCAACCGAACGCAAGTGCATTGTAATTGTCGTAAATAAGTTCATTGGCCGAAGGGTACAAATCCCACACAAATTTGCGTAACCATAAAGCCAGTTCCTTTTCATGTTCTGAAAAAGGCTTCATAAATTTCAGCAGGTCTTTTGAAGGGGCTTTACTCATAATTCAAAAATAAGCGAATTTTCTTCATACTATTTTCATTTTCATTACGTTATTTTACAATAACAAATACGCGCGCAACATGAAACGACTGATGTTATTACTGCTGTTAGGCACCGCCGCAACCACTGCATTCTCTCAATCAGACAAATGTCCCTTTGGCGGTAAAGGCACCAGCCGCAACGACCAATACTCTAAATCTTCGGCAAAGAATGTTAAGCAATCGCAACACGATATGGATAACCAAATGGCCGATTTCCAGAAACCCAAGTACGGGCAAATAGTGAATGCCAAAAGGCCAAAGCCGGTTACAAGGCCTATGCTCTAAGCGCCTTTTCTTATAGTTGTCAGGCATCAGTGGTCAGTCGTCAGTCTTTGTTACCGTTGAATTTCGAATGAAGGCAGGCCATTAAAAATCCTATTTCATAAATCTTAAGTCTTAAATTTATTAGCTACCTTTGGTAGGGCCATTCCGATTCACCATGCGCATAACAGCCTATATATTATTGCTTACAGTCTTTATGGGTTGTAACGCCGATAAAAAGAATGATACAAAGACGGAGGTTTTTCATTTGCCAACTTTATATACACCAACTATAAAAGATACCGTTCATTACTTTGAAACAGATTCTATGGCAGCGAGCGAACCCGTAGTTATGGGCAAGTACAAAACCTCAGATACAATAAATGTAACATATTCAAATAAGCATTTAACGGGGTTCATAGGTGAAAATAGGCTGCGGGTATGCACTGATACTTTAAGCAGCGATGGATTTGAAATTATTCCCGACTATAAGTATTATGTACCATTTAAAGATTATTATCGCTCCTATTTCTATTATTACCCGGTTTATATAGTTAACGAAACTACCTCCAGCAAACTGTTCCAGGGAAAGGATAATTATATGTATGCCATACAAGAGGCACAGGATTCTTTTCATTCGTGGTACCCGGTAGAATGCAGGACCTTTGACTTTTGCGGAAACGGAGTATATGGCTTAAAAGTAGAGCCGCAAGAATTTGTGCTTTGCCTGTTTCCAAAGTATAAGGGACATTATAAAACCCTTATGAGAATACGAATTGTAATAAATGGCAACGTTTATTTATCAGTTCCTTTTAAGGGAGAGATTAATTATGGCCAATTTTATCCAAAACGCGGAATGCAATCATGGCTAAGAGAATACCCGGGCTACGCTATGTCGCAGTTCTATGGAGCTTTACCAAAAGACTTTTATAAATGGGGTAGTAAAGCGACGAACTGAAAACTCAGTTTTCGTATGTTGTTAGAAAATTAATGGTTATGCTGTTCTGTCCCAAACCCTGTCTGCTGCCAGGCAGGCACTAAAGGGGCTTTTGAATATCGAATAATGAGCATTGAACACCAAATTCCGAAGTTAAAGCCTCTTTAGCGATGTTGGGCAACTTACAACCAGTAGACAGTCTTTTTTCTTAATACTTAATACTAAATACTAAATGTAATCTTTTTACGTTATACTAAAAAACTAAACCCACTCCATGCAGGGTAGTTACAGCAAAAAAGCATTACTAATTGCGGCGCTTGCAGCTTCATTGGGCGTTGCAGCGCAAGATACTATCGACAATAAATTCAGGGTTGGTATTAATGTGAGGTATGGGGCAATTAACCAGAACCTGGCAAGCCTGCGCACAGAGGGCTGCATGCTGGGCTACCCGCATAACACTACATGGCTGTTTTCAGAAGAAGTACTGGTTGGTAATCCCAATAAATTTTATTTCTCTTTTTCTTATTCCGCCGGAAGGCAAACGGCGCCACAGGGCGTTTTCAACACCTATAATGTTACCCCCTTCTATTCCATTCAGTCGTTCGGGCTGCAATTTTATTACCCCTTTATTAATACCAAACCACTAAAGGTATACAGTGTATTAGGCACTTCATTCGCCTTTATGAATATAAGTTCGTTGAGCAACGGGCAGGTCGTGCCTAACCCGGTTTGGGATACTATTACCGTATTTGAAAATTCCCGGATACAACAAATTTTTTTATGCAACCTGGGGCTTAAGGTTACCTACTACCCCTTTAAGAAATTTGAATACACAACAGGCTTAACCCTCGATGCCGGGTACAACTTTGCCTTGACAAACCCTTCAAGTTATACATGGTACGATTGCCCCGGCGGAAATGAAAAATCGGTAATACAGCCTCCTTCTGTAAACTTTAACGGCTGGTATGCTTCATTCGGCGTAAGTGTATGGTTCAAGAGGCAAAAGAACCTTATGTATCAACGCATATTCCATTCATGGAAAACCGGCAAGGCAACCCCCGACAGCCTGAAAGATATGAAGCGCCAGGGAATAAGTTTTTACTACGGGGCCGGGGTTGGAATTTCAAACTTCAGCGGGCTAAGGCAAAACCCGGAATACCTTGGCCAGCCCGCAAACGCTTATGAACGCGTTATTTTTAATATGATATTCGGTAACCCTGAAGTGTTTACCGGCGCACTTAACCTGCATGTCGGGGTTGGAGGCCCAAGCACACAAAGCATATCTAACGGCAGCCCATATACGGTAACCGGCGATTTGTTTTCAGTGGGCGTATTATTCGGCCGCGAGGTGTATCACAACCACACCCATAAATTCATAAAATCGATATACCCTGCCATTGGCCCTTCAATGGTTATGGAAGACGTACAGTTTGGCAATTACGGACAGGATACCTACAACCAGTTATTGCTGAATGCGGATGTTACATTTAACCTTACGGAAAGCTATGGCAAAATGCACCATTGCGAATCGGGAATTAACCGTATGTCGTGGGCCAGTGTATATGGCTGGGCACTTAAAATAGGGTATGCTGCTCCTTTAGGCAAGGCCGAAAATTCAGTGAGTAATTACCAGTATCCTATTTCAAGTTTGAATATGGGCGGCTTTTATGCCACTATAGGCCTGCACTTCGGAAGCTACATTAACAGAACGCTGTAAGTCGTTAGTGTCCCGATAGCTATCGGGAAGTCGTAAGTTATACGTTCAAACTAAAATCAGGGCTTACTATCCCGAAGGGATTTAACGTTTATAGAAAAGGTTTTACATAATAAGAGTTACGATGCTGAAGGCATCGAACTATAAAATCCATTCAAATAAATACTTGTCTTCGTATTTTAGGTCAAAGTTTTTCAGGAATTCAATGTATTCTTCTTTAAATGTTTTCCTTGCATGGTGCTCCTTCTGATTCATTATATAATTAATTACCGTAGTTAACTGTGAATGACTATATGAAAATGCACCGTAACCGCTTTGCCAATTAAATTTCCCTTTAACAAATTTGTTTTCATTAATAAATTCATTCGAAGATTTCTTGATTTCTCTTACCAGGTCAGATAAAGAACATTCTGGTTTCATTCCTATAAAAAAATGTATGTGGTCCGGCATACCTTTAATGGCAAGCATTTTCTGGCCTTTATTTTCAACTATACCAGTAATGTACCTATAAAGCCGCTCTTCCCATATTAAACCAATAAGGTTTTCACGGCTTTTTACCGCAAAAACAACATGAATATAGATTTGTGAATAGGTTCCGGGCATAATAGAGTTGTTTGTGTAAAAGTACGATACCTTCGGTATCGAAATGTATTCATGTACAATTTTCTATAAACGTTTGATGCCTTTGGCATCTAAAAACAAGTTACATAATCCTGAAAGGGGTCTAAATATTTATCAGGATTTTCAACTCAGGCCTACGGCTCTAATCGCACCCAATACCAAAAAAATCAACGTCGGCATCGGAATAGAGAGATACCTTTTTTCCCCGATTTATAAATATCATCCGCCCCGGATAGTCGCCCTGGCTATCTTCTGAATTGTAGTAGTTGAAATTATCGGTATAGGTAAAGAAAAGGGAATCGTTATAAGCAAATAGGTGTGGAACGGCCGGGTTCACCCACGTATAATCGCCATCGACTATACCATATTTATAGGAATGGAACTCTTCCAGGTCGTGCTGGAAGGCAGGAATGGTGCCATAGGTGAGGTTAATTTTATCTTTCGATGCAATAAGCGGCATGCCATATTTAGCCGTGTCGATAGTTTCTAACTGAATAGCCACATAATAAACGCAGGCATCTAAGTGATAGAGTACCCGCGTTACCCTGGCTGCTGTAATGCCCCTTGTGCAGTACACATAAAAACTGCGCGTGTTATCGTTATGCAGCATAGCGGAAGTGAATGCCATATTCTCCTGCAAGGGAGCTGCGACGGTAGTATCTATTATATGGTCGTGGTTGGCGCTGTCGTATATGGGGCGGTCGAATGTGGTTTCATGAAAAAGGGAATCGATTACAGTAGTAGTAGTATCGTCGCTAAGCTGTATGCCAATGCAATATAAGTTATCGCCAAAGCGGTACACGCTCCAGAAATCCTGCAATTCCGACCAGTGCTTTGGTTTCACTGCAGCAACCGATGCATCGGGGCGGGGAGAATCGGGTATGGCATCTGAAGTATCGAACATGTAAGTAGTGAAATGGGGCCTGTACCCTTTTTTCGCCGAATCTTGTTTGTATTGTTTGTATGCAGCTATACTGTCCCGGCGTGCCTGGGCCAGATTTACTGAATCAATACGTGCCATGTCGACCGGTTGCCTGTGCATGATAAAGTTGCAGGAAGAAAGGGCAAAGGCAAAGAGAATGAAAAACAGAATGGATTTCATATATCAAATATAGGAAATAGAAATAAGCAAATTATTGAATACTAATCTGGCTCTCCGCAGGGTCCTTTGATGAGTACTGTATGGGGACAGTTTTATAATCTGCTTCCAGAAGTTTGTTCACAAAAACTATGTCTTTAGGGCTATTTAACACAATCGCATCCTTTTCAGTGTAACTGTTTTCGCCAATTGTGTATTTATATTCAACAACAATGCTGTTCAATGAATATGTGTTCCCTGTACGCCCCTCGGACATGGTATAGTTTTTCTTTATAGACACCACATCGGCAATTGTTGCCATATCCAGTTTTTTACCTTTTTCACTACGGTAAAAATCTCCGCCATACATAACAACAAAAACTATTACAGCTACAAATAATACAAATGCTAATGTTCTCAGTATCGAATTCCAGTCCCAAAATTCCCAATCGGGCGGCGGTTTATGGTGATGAGGCACTTCTGTCATAGTATCAAAGATAGGTATAAGTCGTCAGTCATCAGCCGACAGTCATCAGTGAAAATCCTAACCGTTTCTTTAGTATATTTGGTAGAACAAACCTACATCTTGAAAAGCATTCTTACATACACAGCTCTATTGTTAATTGGCTTTATTTGTATTTGTGTGGGGCGGAGTAATGCTTCTAACAACATAAAACTAGTCCGTAAGTCTGATAAACTACCTGTTGCTATTGTAACCCTATTACACGACAGTGTGAAAGGAGAAGTAATAACCAGGGAAAAACAGATACCCCAGGACTTGCACGTTATTATTGATAGCCTGTTCGATGGAGAAGATTATGAATTTGGAGGAAAGAAAGTTGACTGGCAATGCTCCGATTGCGGAAGGAAAATATATTTCATTTTGCAAAAAGAAAAGTATGTATTTATAGCTTATTTAACCTATGGTTATTCCGATCACGATTGCCTGGCGATAGCTGATTTAACAGGCACTCATGTTATGCTGACGGAATACCTTTTACTGGATGAAAGTGGTATACGGTATCAGCCTATTGACCCAAAGACATTAATCTCACTATCGGAGGGGCCATGGTTCGAAAAAGATGAAGAAAGAACTATTAATATAAGTCGTTAGTATTCTTAATTATTAATTCCTAATTATTAATTTAACTTGCTTCGCTCCTATTTCATAAAGAAACTTTCAATAGCCGGCTTGTTCGTGCTGGGCTATATTATACTTGGCTTCGCCCTCAATTTCACCCCGCAACCCAACGACGGCCTAATTATTTTTTCTTCTATCATTACCTACTTTACTTTCCTGTTATTTGGCATTACAGGCATATTGCTTGCTATGCTAAGGTGGAGCGACATACGCTATTTCCCCTTCATTATATTCGGTACGTTGAATTTTGCACTCGGGGTATTTATTCTGTACATATCAACAGAAGAGATAGTAAAAACCGGCCACATAAACAGCGACTCGTGGTTAACATTTACTATTGGCGGCATACCATTTATTATAGGTATTGTTATGTTATGGCTATCAAAAACCAAAACAAAAGGCTGGCGCTCAAAACCATCGGTACCGCCCAACCCCGACAGGATGCATAAATCGTTCTCAGCCTTTTTCCTGCTGTTATGTATTCTAATGGCAGTGCTCAGGTATTACTATGTGCACAACCCCAATTATACCAACCTTAGCGATGTTGCCATGCTTGTATTATTGATTGCCCTGGCACCCATAATTATATGGCAATTGGTTTTAGTAATTTATTCGCTGGCAGGTAAGGCCACAAGGTGGTTGCTGGTGTTGCAGGCTGCAGTTTGTGTGCTTTGCTTTATCTGCACCCTACTATCTTACATATACGAGCCGCAGCTGACTGCCTGGTTAAGAGATATAATGGATTGATGCTTTTCAGTTGCAATTAATAAACTCTCTTTCCTTTTCGTAATCGGGATACATTGCAACGGCCTTTTTATAATCGACGCAGGCTTTATCAGTGGCGCCCATTTTCCACTCGGCTTTGGCTTTGTTTAAAAGAACGTTCGAGCTGTCCATTCCGGCCTTAAGCGCCACGTCGTAGTCTTTTATTGCTTCTTCATATTTACCCAATCGGTAATAGGCAAAAGCACGGTCAATGTTCAGGTCGGCATCATCGGAATGTTTCATGGCCTCGGTTAGCTGCACCACTGCTTCATTGTAACGGTTAAAGCCGCATAGCAGCCTGCCATAGTTGCGCCTGGCCTGCCAGAAATCGGGGTTAAGTTCAACGGCGCAGGCAAATTCCTTTAAGGCCACACGGTAGGTTACACTATCGCCCAGGCAATCTTTGGTTTTATTATTGGCATCGTTGAAATATTCATCAGCAGTTTTAAATTTGTTGAACCGCCTGCAATAGCTTGTTGTATCGGTTTCTTTTGCAGTAAGCGCAGCAGTGTCTTTGCTTACCGGGTCGGCCTTTGATGCTGTGCTACTGCAACTATAAAGCGCAGCAAAGAAAAATATAACAATCAAAAATTTCATTTATACTTGGATTTACTTTGCCCTGCGAGGCAACGGAATGTGAATGCGTTTTACAATACAAAGGTTATGGTCGGGTGCATAGCCCCACAAGGTGGTTTCGCAGCCCTGGTCAATATCAAAGTCGGGTTTACCGGTTATATCAATTGCGGTTGATGCCTTTGCACCATCGGGCCACTGGAAAGATATTACATACTGGTCCTTTTTCAGTTTAACCGAACACTCGCCGGAAGCATTGGTAGTTACGCTGGTAACATCTTTATTATTACAAGTAAAATTAAGTTGCACACTGGCTGCCGGTTTGTTCATTTTGTTGCCGACGCAAGTATCAACTTTACTATTCGGACAAACGCACCACCCGGCATTAAAGTCAAGGTAGAGCACCCGTATGCTTAACACGCATGAATCGGCTTTGGTTTGGGCATGGCCAATAATAACAAGAAACAGTGCGAAGAAAGAGAAAAGAATTGATTTCATATTATCAAAGATAGGAAATTGAGAGGAGTTATTCAGCCTAAGTCCCAAACCCCTGAAGGGGCTTTGAAAAGTACGCAAGAAAAAAACACAAGGTATCTTTGAGTAAATTTGCCCCAAACCCCTAATGGGGCTTTGAACGTGGAATTAAAATAATAAGATAGTTTCCTTATCAGCCCCTTTAGGGGTTGGGGCAAATACCCTACTGCTTTATAAACTTAGCCGTCTGCGCTCCTTTATCCGTAATAAGCTGCACAAAGTACATTCCCGCCGGTTGGCCGGTAATATTGAGGGTAAAGCGGGGAGCGGAGAAAGAATGTTGGTAAATTTTCTCGCCTAACATATTGTATACTTCAATCACTCCGCTCTGTTTCTCCGCACTCTGCTCTATTGTAAATACCCCGTTGGACGGGTTGGGGTAAATTGAAACTGAATTAACAGGCTCTGCCAATGAGTTTATACCTGTAATGTTATTCCACCGTGCAATGTAATTTACGGGCGTTTTGCCGGAAAAATAAAAATCGCCTGCCGCGTAAAGCTGATTATTGTACATACATAAAGCATAAACGCCTGTGTCTACCGTAAGGCCACTGCCTAAGGAGTCCCAGATTGTTCCATTCCATGATATTATGCTATTTACTTTTAGTCCGGCAGTATTAAAAGGCATCCAGCCACCCATATAGAATATGCCATTTGAAACAAGGGAGCAATATGGGATTTCACCATTCAGATTAAGGGAATTTATTCCGTTAGAGTCCCATGCAGAGCCATTCCAACAAGCAAAATCATTTTGAGCAAGCCCTCCAGCGGTATCAAAAGCTCCTCCGACATATAGCTTTTTGTTATAAACGCAAAGGGTATATACATCGCCAGTACCCTCTCTATAAGTTATGCCAGATCCAAGGGAAGACCAAGATACTCCGTCCCATTGTGCAATTGAAGGAGATGGGTTACCGTCGATGGAATCGAAAGCCCCTGCAACATAAAGTACGGAGTCATACGCATACATTGATATTATCTCACCATACATTCCGGGGCCGGAACCAAAGGCTGACCATGAAGTTCCATCCCATGTAGCAATCCCATTTGCTGGTACACCACCTGCAGTATCAAAGTACCCGGCGACCACCAGTTTGCCATTATATACGGTCAGGGCATCCACACTGGAGTAAGGGCTCAATTTTATTCCTGTCCCTAAGGCAGACCAAGTTGTTCCGTTCCACATGGCAATATTCGATGCAGGATTCCCGCCAGCCGTAGTGAAGTTTCCTGCCACATAAAGATTTCCGTTATATACTACCATTGCTGATATTCCAAAATATGAGCCTCCTGTAACACCTTTGCCGACAGCAGACCAAGATGTGCCGTTCCATTTTGCAATATCATTAACTGCAACTCCTCCGGCTATTGTAAAATCTCCACCAGCATAAAGTTCTCCATTATATACCACCAGGTTTCCAAATGAGGTATTCATACCAGAACCAACAGAATCCCAGTTTTGCGCTGAGAGAGTAAAGTTAAAGAGAGCAATCGAAAGGACTGCGAGTGGTAATTTTATTTTCA
>Ga0206882_1034_pt1 | contig 31426 bp, 28 predicted proteins | sample Alteio_BWOrgCont_4_FD_152908 | JGI IMG/M metagenome (GOLD analysis project Ga0206882, IMG submission 152908) | Enriched cells from forest soil in Barre Woods Harvard Forest LTER site, Petersham, Massachusetts, United States -... | ecosystem: Environmental > Terrestrial > Soil > Temperate forest > O...
TTCAGCTTTGCATTGAATTTTAGCGATATAAAAATGCCAAGGTGCAAAGTCGTTTTTTTTCAGCTTTGCATTGAATTTTAGCGATATAAAAATGCCAAGGTGCAAAGTCGTTTTTTTTCAGCTTTGCATTGAATTTTAGCGATATAAAAATGCCAAGGTGCAAAGTCGTTTTTTTTCAGCTTTGCATTGAATTTTAGCGATATAAAAATGCCAAGGTGCAAAGTCGTTTTTTTTCAGCTTTGCATTGAATTTTAGCGATATAAAAATGCCAAGGTGCAAAGTCGTTTTTTTTCAGCTTTGCATTGAATTTTAGCGATATAAAAATGCTAAGGCGCAAAGTCGTTTTTTTTCAGCTTTGCGCCTTCGCTCGGGAATTCGAGGATATACGAACAAATACTAAAGATTTTTTGCTTGCTGTGTTCTTTTAATATTCCAAACCCCCTTAAGAACTTCAGAGAAATTGCGAATCCACATGGGAGAAATATCCTTTTCAAATTGGGTAGAATATTCTCTTTTAAATTGTGCAAGGTCATGTTTTAGCATCTCCGATTCATTGTTTGTTTTAGGTATTTTTGCATTAGGGTGAAAATAGGCAGTCAAAATCGCGATAGGATATAATTCTGCGGCTATTTTTTTTAATTGAGGGGTAAGCTCCATGTCTTTGCCGAATTCTTTTTTTAAGGCTTCATTAATCATTGTTTCGAATGCTTTTGGAGGTCTTTCTTGTCCAATGACTTCTTCGTGTACATCACTTAAGATGCTATTCAACATAGTTTCGTAAATACACATAATCACTTTTTTTGAAGTTTGTTCCCCTTCTTGCGGAAGAAAAAAAGAAATGGTGGAAAGAACGGCTTGATTAACCTTTTCCGATACCTGTTCAAAATTTTTGATATCATCTTTTTGAATCAATTCCATTTTTGATGAATAGAGTTTGAAAAGAAGTGCACTAAAGTTCGAAAGAATTTGAAGGGATGGTCTTTTCAGGTTTTGTGCATGTGTAATATAATGATTTAGAGCAGCTTGAGCGGTATCTATTGTTTTTTCATCCACTGGAGTGTGTGCAGCAGTATCGTGAACCTGCTTCATAAAATTCCCTATTTGATGAGAAACATTCTGATAATTTGGATCCCAGGAAGTAGCCATTGAATTTTCTCCTTTTTAGTGGTTTTAAAAAAAGAAAATGCAATAATGGTGCCAAACTTAAGGTAGAAGACTAAAAATTAGCTTAAGGCATTGTATTTGTTCAGGTATCGCTAAAATTCAATACAAAGGCCAAAAAGACGCAAAGTTGAAAAATTGCTTTGTGTCTTTTTAGCCTTTGTGTTGAATTTTAGCGATACGTGAATACTTACAAAGCATTTCAACATGATCCAATACGCTGATTATCAAAAACTTTGCGAAGAAGCCTGGGAACATAATTACCATTATTATGTCGAACATTGCCCCAAAATTAGCGACGAAGAGTTTGATCATCTCCTAAAAAAAATCGAAGTGATTGAAAAGGAACATCCAGATTGGGTAACCAGTTCTTCTCCTACTCAAAGAGTTGGGGAAGCGATCACAAAAGGGTTTTCGACCCTCATTCATAAAATTCCTATGCTTTCTTTGGCTAACACCTATACCAAAGAAGAATTGGAAGATTTTATCCATCGCGTTCATAAACTTTTAGATAAGACAGAGGTCGATTTTTGTGCTGAACTAAAGCTTGATGGAATTGCGATCACGGCGATTTACGAAAAAGGGAAATTGACAAAAGGGGCAACTCGAGGAGATGGGAAAAAAGGGGACGATATCACTGCTAATCTTCGAACGATCAAAAGCATTCCCTTGCAGCTTCGTGGTTCCTACCCGGAGTATTTGGAAGTTCGTGGGGAAGTATTTCTTCCGATCCCTGAATTTAAAAAACTCAATGAATTGCGAAAGAAAAATGAAGAGCCGCTCTGGGCAAATCCAAGAAATGCAGCTGCCGGTTCCTTAAAATTGCTACATCCCAAAGAAGTGGCGGAAAGAAATCTATCTGCTGCCTTTTACGCGATTGCCGAAGAGTCTTCAGGTCAAATCACCTCACAATACGACTCGCACCATTTTTTCAAAAAATTAGGACTTCCCCATTTAGAAAAAGTGCAAAAGTGCAAAAATTTGGAAGAGATCTGGGAATATGCCCATGAGATTTTAAAAATGCGGTCTCACCTATCTCACGAAATCGATGGGATAGTCATCAAAGTGGATCGGTTTTCTGATCAAAAAAGGCTCGGAAATACCGGAAAAAACCTAAGGTGGGCCATCGCCTATAAATTTGCAGCTGAGAAGGCATTGACGACCATCAAAGAAATTGTTGTGCAAGTAGGTCGAACCGGAAGGCTTACTCCAGTTGCAGAATTAGAACCTGTTTGGTTGGCAGGAAGCCAAATCAGCAGAGCCACCTTGCATAATGAAGACGAAGTGCATCGAAAAGATATTCGAGTGGGCGATCGAGTGTGGATTGAAAAAGGGGGAGACGTCATTCCCAAAGTCGTTTCTGTCGATCTTTCGGATCGAAAACACGGAGCTCCCGTTTGGCAAATGCCTTCTACATGTCCCAGTTGTGGAGGTCATGTCGAGAAAATACCTGGGGAAGTGGATTACCGTTGTAGCAATCGCGCAGGCTGCCCTGATCAAAAATTCCGAAGGATTGTACATTTTGTCAGCAAAAGTGCCATGGATATTGACCATGTGGGGCAAAAAATGGTGGAGCTCTTTTTGGAAAAGGGATTGATCCACGTAGCATCAGATCTCTACACCCTCAAAAAAGAGCAGCTAGAACCCCTACCAGGCTTTCAAGAAAAATCGATAGAAAATATCCTCACAAGTATCGAAAAATCAAAAGATGTCCCTCTAGATCGGTTCATTATGGCGCTTGGGATCAAACACGTGGGGACAAACACCGCAGAACTTCTTGCAGAAAAAGCAGGGGATCTCGAGACCCTTGTGTCCTTTACCGAGGAACAACTCCAAGAAATAGAGGGAATCGGATCAGTGGTAGCCGAAGCTATCATCAATTACTTCTCCGAATCGGAAAATTTGCATGAAATCCAACGATTGCAAGAATTAGGAGTCAAACCCAAACTGCACCAAGTAAAATCCTTCAAAGGACATCCTTTTGAAGGAAAAACCTTTGTACTCACGGGATCATTACAAAACTACACTCGTCAAAGTGCATCTTCACTCATCAAAGAGCGTGGGGGCAAAATCACGGAAACCGTTAGAAAAAAAACCAATTATGTCCTTGTAGGGGAAGAACCTGGCTCCAAATTCGACAAAGCCAAATCTCTCGGAATTACAATCCTTGACGAAAAACAATTTGAAAAAATGCTTTAATAGGTTGAACTCGATTCACCTCAAAATAAGCACGGCCTATGCTTCCCGACATATCCACACCCATGGGCTGATTTCCTAATGACCAATGATAGCCGCCAGTCTTAGGATTTTTTTCTAATGCAACGACGACTTGCACGATAGTTGTGTCTTTTGATGTTTCCATTAGGGAAGGGTTAAACTTCAAAATTACAGAATCAAGCTGTGGGGAAGGGGAAATCTCTTTCACTTTCCCAAAAATATATCCATTTTTTTTAAAAGAGGCGCCAAATTCCACTCGAGCCTCCATTCCAGGATGAATCTCTTTTGCATTTTCTGAAGAAATATATACATAAAAGTTATTGGGAAGAGAAGAAAACTCCGATTTTTGCAAGCTGATCAGAGGAGCTCCTTTGGATACTACAAGTCCATCATAGACAAAGCTGCCGATGACTTTTCCTGAAGAGGGGGCAAAGATCTGAGTGTAAGAATAAAGAATGGATGCTTCTTTGGCTTTTAGCTCTGTTTCTTTGAGAAACATTTCTTTTGACCAAAAATCCTCCTGAGGTTGTTTAGGAATCTCTACATTTGTTTGGGGAATCGTTGCTTGTACTTGAGGTTCTTCCCTTTTGATCACAGGTCTCTCAATAATAATGGGGGAGTTTGGCGGCTGTCTTGGAATTCTTATAAATCTTGGGAAAGGATTAGATTCTTCTGGTGGAGACTCTTCCCTTTTCAGAGGTAGTTTAGGAGTAGCTATTGGACGGGTGCCTACACTAGGGGTTTGCCTTTTTAAATTCGCCAACTCGCTTTGAGCAGATCTTAGTAGGTTCTTATAAAATTCGTATTCGAATTTGAGAATGGGGTTATCGATTTCTAAAAGAAGTTGTTTTTCTTTTACTAGATCTCCTGGCTTTACAGAAAGATTGGCAACAGTTCCATCGATTTGCGATTGTATGGTTTGAATCTGATCAAGATCTAAAAGGACCCCTTTGCCAGAAACGGTTACTTGAACCGATCCAAAAAAACACCAAAGTAAAAAAAAGCAAAGAAGAATAAAAATAACAGCCGAAATCACCCATTTTTTTTTATTGGATTCAGGATTCATATGAATTTTATATAGTTGACCGTCGATTTATTCGCAAACTGTACCGATTTGAATGGCTATGATCCCTTACCTGTTCCACATGTATTTTAGCGATTCCTTTACCATGTGGAAAAGAAGAGAATACCTAATGCAATTGCTTGTACAGCTTTCTTCACACCATGTGCTGCTTTTTTTACAGTCGATTCATTCTCTACAGGCTTTTCTTCTTTTTGGGAACTTTTTGTCCACAAAATGGTCAAAGCAATTGCAGCAGTGAGTTGAACACACCCTAACATAAAACTAGGTATATTTCGCTTAATACGTTGAAACATCCCTGAATTTAATCCTTGAATAAGAGAACCTGTGATCCCCAAATGAAAAACACTAATGTCTTTTGTTGTTACAGAAGCTTTCAATCTTAGCCAATCATCTGGTTTAAAATTTTTTTCAAATTCCTCAGGAGTAAAACGGAATTTTACCGTAGGTGTAACCAATGCTAAAAAATAGCCTAATGTAGTACTTGGAGTTTTCTGTAATTGGGAGCTATTTGCTGATGAATTTGCATTACCCATACCCGAGTATACTATAGGCTTGAGTCGTTTTTCAATGGCCCAATCTAAATCAGGCCGCCAATTTTGATCATTCCAAACATATATTTTGTTCGTACAACGCTCTAGGACTTCGTTGGCTCGCGGATCTCCAACTCTATTAAAATAAACAGTTTCACCACCACCACCTTTGGTTACTTTTCCTCCAGATAAACAAATTTGAAAGTAGTTTAATAGGGAAGTTCCGTGTCTATTTGTTTGTAATCCTAAGAGATTCGCGATAGCACTATCATATAAATTATATAAAAGGCTTACTTTGGCAAGGTTGATAGGATTGGAGAGGAATCCTGAAACTTGATTATAAATCCCGGTTGAATTTATAGAGTTATTATTATCCATACATTTAATTCAATTATTAACTAAATTAAATGAGTAATTATAACTTAATAAAATAAATTTACAATAAAGAATATTTCAAGATTTCGTAAAAAACAGGGAAAATTTGTAAATATTTAAGTATCGCAAAAATTCCAGAGACACAAAGTTGAAAAAACAACTTAGCGTCTCTTGCGTCTTCGTAGTTATATTTTTAATTTTGACGTAATTAACTCTTTGTTCTATATGCTAATTTTAAATCGTATAAAGAGGTAAGGGGATGAATACTTTTTTAAGGGATCGTAAAGAAATAAATTTTACAAATTCAGATCCTGGTGATAGATCGATTTTTCCCTCGAGATTTGTAAAATTTATTTCTTTACGATCTCTAAGAGCTTTTTTGGTTAGCGGACTGGCATTTGGGATGACTGCCTGCAGCGATATCGATCCCCCAAATGAAAGCAGAGTTGCAAAAGCGATCGTAGAGCCGACACAAGGCAATGTGGTTAGTGGGATCGTATGGTTTGCAGAGACGAAAGATGGGGTAGATGTATCCGCAGATTTTTATGGACTAACTCCTGGAAAGCATGGTTTTCACGTTCATGAATTTGGGGATTGTAGTGCTCCCGATGCTTCTTCTGCGGGCGAACATTTTAATCCTGCCGGGGATAAACATGGAAGTCCTGATAGCGTCAGTCGACATGTAGGAGATCTTGGCAATGTAGAAGCCGATGAGACGGGGTATGGACATTATCATAGAGTGGATACGAAAGTGAAATTGAGCGGAAAGAACTCAGTTATAGGGAGATCAATCATCATTCACAGAGATGAAGACGATTTTGTTACCCAGCCATCCGGAAATTCAGGACCTAGGATTGGTTGTGGAATCATTAAGATTGTAGAAAAGCAGTAGTTCGTTCCCCTAGCATTGTTTGGGAACTGAAACTGTGGACCTTCACATTTTGCAAAGTGCCGACCAGTTCGTCTCCTCCAGGGAAAAGGACTTTCATCCAAGAGCGGGTTCTTCCTTTTAGCAACAAGGGGTCTTTGCTTTGTTTTTCGACTAAGACCTCCACGGTTTCACCCAAAAGCTGCTGTCTTTGTTTGGCATAGATGCTTTCTTGCAATTCTAGAAGCCTTTGCAATCTTTTTTCTTTGATTTCTTCGGGGATATCGTCCTTCCAACGCATCGCAGGCGTTCCTTTACGTGGGCTATAGGCAAATAGGAAAGCAACACTATATTCGATTTGAGATAGAAGGTCGTAGGTTTGTTGAAATTCTTCTTCTGTTTCCGTGGGAAATCCAACAATAATGTCTGTTCCGAGAGCAACATTGGGTACGATTTCTCGGAGCATCTGCACTTTTTCCATGTATTGTTCTACGGTATAAATGCGATGCATTTTTTTTAAGATCCGGTTAGAGCCAGCTTGGAGAGGAAAATGAACGAACTCGCAAAGGGAAGGCAAGTCTCGGATGGCTTCCATTAGTTCCTTGGTGATATCGACAGGATGGCTTGTCATGAAGCGGATTCGTTCGATCCCAGGGATTGCGTCGATTTGGTATAAGAGGTCATGAAAAAGACACTTCCACTCCGGTTTGTCTTTCCCGTAACTGTTTACGTTTTGCCCTAAGAGAATGATTTCTTTGTATCCCTGGTTTGCGAGATGTTTGCATTCTTCAAGGATATGTTCAGGGGCTCGAGAAACCTCTGGGCCTCGAGTATAGGGAACCACGCAGTAAGTGCAAAACTTGTCGCATCCACGAATGATGGAAACATACGCTTTTATTTTATCATCTCTTTTGGCAGCAAGGTAATCTAATTCGTAAGTAAACTGGGAGTCGGTTTTTGCCGTTTGTTTTCCAGAGGAGACCACCTCATCGAGCACATGGTCAAGATTATGAATGTTATTTGTGCCTAGCACAAAATCAATATGAGGCAGTTTTTTAAATAGGGTGTCTTTCTTTGCATTGGCCATACACCCTGTGACGCCAATAATGGAATTTTTCTTTTCCGTACGACCAAGCTTACCTAATTTTCCCATCACTTTTCGTTCGGCAAGGTCTCTGATGGAACAGGTGTTGAAGATCAAAAGATCGGCCTCATTTTCATCCAATACTCGGGTCATACCCCGTTTTTCTAGCACCCCGGTCATTACCTCGGTGTCGAGCTCATTCATCTGACAACCGTAAGTTCGAATATAAAATTTTTTAGGTTCTCGCATAGATTTTTTAACCTTCCATTGAGGCATTCCCGTAAGATAATGGCTGAAACTTTATTTTCCGGCAATACTTGAGCCATTTCCGGGTACCTTTTCGAGAAAATTCACCCGGGAATGGCTCTCGCTTCGAATTCTATTGGCAAAAAAAAAACAGACCTGTATGATCTTCATCAAAAAAAGGGTCCGAACAATGAATAAAAAAAATCAAACGGTAATGCGGAAAAAACATGAAATCAACAGAGATTGGTTGGTTTTAGATGCTAGTGGAAAAACTTTAGGTAGGTTTGCTTCAGAAGTTGCAAAAATTCTTAGAGGGAAACATAAGCCTGGGTTTACCCCAAACGTCGACTGTGGAGATGGGGTAATCATCATCAATGCGGAAAAGATCCGTGTTACAGGGGCTAAAGAAGCTCAAAAAATTTACCGGTATTATACCGGATATATGGGGGGAATGCGTGAAATCCCTTTTCGTACGATGAAAGCAAGAAAGCCAGAGTACATCATTCGACATGCAGTGCTGGGAATGTTGCCTAAAACTAGATTGGGTTACAAATTTAAGAAAAGATTGCGCATTTTTGCTGGTGAAAAACATCATTTCAAACCTCAGAAACCGATAAAAGTAAATATCTAAGGAAGGTATATGGAAGAATTTGTTGCAACTGGAAGACGCAAAACAGCGGTAGCGTCTGTAAGGCTTAGACCAGGAAATGGACAAGTCGAAGTGAATGGAAAGGATATTAAAGATTACTTTCCTTTATCTGTACAAATCCAGACGGTTTTGTCTCCATTGGAAATTGTGAACAAACAGAATCAATACAATATGCTTATCCGGACAAAAGGGGGAGGCATTGAAGCTCAGGCAAAGGCTGCACGCCTTGGAGTTGCAAGAGCGCTCGTGGTCGAAAATGAAGAATGGAAGCACGAACTAAAGTCCGTCGGGTTTCTAACGCGTGATTCCCGTAAAAAAGAAAGAAAGAAATACGGAAGACCCAAAGCTCGCAAACGATTCCAATTCTCCAAACGATAATTTTATACCGATTTTGGTTCAAATTTGGTTTTATAATAAGATCCCACCGCACGTGGGATCTTTTTTTTACCAAGATTTTGAGACAGTTTTGGCCAAAATTGAGGCAATATCGGCTCAAATTTGGTTTTGTAATAAGATCCCATCCTTTTTTTTTACCAAGATTTCCCCTAGCGATCCCTCTTAAATACAATTAGTTAAATTTCAAAAATTCCGATTCTTATTTAAATTAAATAAATTTTTTTAATTTTTATTTTTTGTAAAAAAATTTTTTTGATAGGATCCGGTTTTAAGCCCGGAATTCTCGAGCGAAGACGTTTGCGTCGGATTTGTTCGGATTGACCAAGAGGCTGTAAAAGTGGGAGTTTTCGATAAGGTATCAAACCGTCCCTTATTCAAAACTCGCGTTAAATAGAGCCATTCGCGGTGAGAATTTTCCGAGGAGATTTGGGAAGTTTTCGAATGAGTTTCCTTCATCATCTCCGAAAACCATATGCCTTGGCATGTGTTGAGGAGGGATAGGGGAAAATCGTCGAAAAATTCCTGAAGATCCTCGAAAAGGCACACCGGGAATGGCTCAAATAAAGAGGTAAATAAAAATGGCTTCCTTAAATAGAGTAGTGATAGCAGGCCGCTTGACACGACGCCCACTTCTTCGCAAGACTCCTGGAGGTGCATCTGTAACTGACCTTTTAATCGCCTTAAACCGAGAGTTTACGACTCCAAACGGTGAAAGACAACAAGAGGTATGTTTCGTAGATGTGGTTGTATGGGGGAAACAGGCAGAAGTTTGCGTAGATAGTTTAGATTGTTCCTCTCTTGTTCTTGTGGAAGGACGACTTCAATTGGATGTATGGCATTCCAAAGAAGGGGAAAAGAGATGTAAACTTCGAGTAGCTGCAGAGCGTGTACAGTTTTTAGATAAAAAAACCCAAAGCGAAAAACAACAAGAAAAAGTCGAAGAGATTTATTCTAATTAATTTTCTCTAGGTTGAAGGAAATCTTTTTTCTAGTTAAGATGGGTTCCATAATGGAATGAAGTGTTCACGTGGCCAAATCCCTCTCAAAATCAACGTTTTAGGCTTGGTTTGGCTCTGCGGATACTACAACGGAATCCTTCTTTTCTTAGGAAAATAAATTTGTGACTGAACCTAAAGAAATTGTCTTTGAAAAGCAAGAGATCGAGCGTTTTTTCATCAATGCGATCATACAAGCTGAGCTTGAACAACGATCAAAGAAAAGCACCAAACGAAAGAAAGCGATTATTTTAGCGGGTCCTACCGGTTGTGGAAAATCGGCTCTGGGAATGATTTTAGCAAAATTGATCGGCGGAGAAATTATTTCTGCCGATTCAATGCAAGTCTATCGAGGCATGGACATAGGAACAGCTAAGCCCTCAAAAGAAGAGATGCTAGAGGTACCCCATCATCTCATAGATATCCGAGATGTAAGCGAATGTTTTAATGTTGTCGATTTTTATTATGAAGTAAAAAGGTGTCTTCAAGAGATTACCGATCGTGATTCGATCCCCGTCATCATTGGGGGTTCTGGATTCTATATCCATGCCCTTTTATATGGCCCGCCAAGTGGTCCCCCTTCCGTTCCTTCGCTTAGAAAAGTTTTAGAGCAGGAAATGGCAGAAAAAGGAGCCGATGGGCTGTATGAGAAATTAAAGCTTTTCGATGAAGAATATGCAAAAACGATCTCTATTCACGACAAACACAAAATCATTAGAGCTTTAGAAATCATCGAACTTACAGGGCAAAAAGTGAGTAAACTTTCCTGGAGAGAGAGGGTGTGTCCCTTAGATTATGATTTCCGATGTTGGTTTTTGCACAGACCAAGGTCTAGCTTGTATCGAAGGATTGAGAAACGGTGTGAGAAAATGGTAAAACAAGGACTGGTCGAGGAGGTCAAAGGGTTAGAGAACAAAGGGATACGGGAAAATCCTTCCGCATTTCAAGCCATAGGATATCGGCAGACTCTGGAATATTTAGAATCCAAGCAAGCCGATGCAGATTTTCAAGAATACTTATTAAAATTTAAAAAAGCATCCCGTAATTACGCAAAACGGCAATTTACTTGGTTTCGAAGGGAAACCATCTTTCGTTGGCTAGATTTAGACCTGCATGACCCCGAGACGGCAGTAGACATTATTTTAACCGATCTCGACCGTCGTTGATATCTCCTGTTTCAAATTCGTGTTTATTATGATATACTCTTTGCATGGATTTTTACTATCAACGCTCTGCCTACGATTATGAATTGCCAGAAGAACTCATTGCAAAAGAGCCTCTTTTGGAAAGGGATCTTTCCCGATTGATGATTATCGATCGATCTTCCGGAAATATTTCTGAAATCGTTTTTCGGGATTTAGTTCATTTGTTAAAGGCCCAAGATCGGCTTATCTTTAATAATACAAAAGTGCTTCCAGCTCGCCTTTATGGGAAAAAAGATACTGGGGCAAAAGTCGAACTTTTATTAATCAAGCAAGTAGACAAAGACATTTGGAAAACGTTGGCAAGACCAGGAAAAAAATTGCCTGAAGGGACAAAAATTCAAATAGCTCCATCGTTTGAAGCCGAAATGGTTGGAACATTAGAAAATGGGGAAAAATTGGTTCGCTTTCATCACGAAGGGTCTTTGATTGACGCCCTGAAACAATATGGACAGATGCCCATCCCTCCCTATATGAAAAGAGAGGCGAATCGATTAGACGCAACGCGATATCAAACGGTCTATGCAAATGCTTTAGGCGCCATAGCAGCCCCAACAGCCGGTCTTCATTTCACGGAAGAAATGCTCCAAAAACTTTCTCAAAAAGGGATCAAGCAAACCTTCATTACCCTACATGTGGGTTATGGCACATTTCAGCCAATGACTGTTACAGATATTCGTGAACACCAAATGCATTCGGAATTTTATTCGATTAGCGAGGAAGCTTCGCTAGAATTAAATGACACTTCGACGAAAAAAATCTGTGTAGGAACCACAACCTGCAGAGCCCTAGAAACAGCTTGCGTGCAATCGAAAATTAACCATGGTGATTTGGATACCAATATTTTTATTTATCCTGGGTACCAGTTTCGTTACGTGGAGGCTTTGCTTACTAACTTCCATCTACCCCAATCGAGTTTGCTGATGCTCGTTTCCGCATTCGGAGGATACGATTTGATTCGTGAGGCTTACCAAAAAGCAGTTAAAGAAAAGTTTCGCTTTTTTTCTTACGGCGATGCAATGCTGATTTTGTGATTTGTGTTGAGAATAAACTATCGCAATTTATTGTCTTTGGTTGTCACTTTTGACAGGAGTGGTCTAGGACAGGTCCATTCAGGACATATCTAAAAAGTCCTCTTTAAATTCATCCAATTCAAGAAGTTTTTCGCAAAGAATCACAAACTCTTCCATAGCTTGGCAGATCCATCATATCTCTTAAGAAAAGCTTCTATCGAACCTATCAAAGGAGGCAATGCTAAATTTGCGTGTACTTTGGATTTATTAGGGAAGTATTTCAAAACAGGAAAACTATTGTTCGAGAAGTTCCAAAAGCATTTACAGAAGCTTTTTACAATTCAGCAAAGATGCTGGAACGCTGGGATTCCTTCCTTAAAGGCATCGGGCAAGATCCAATAGCTCTTGAGAATGTGATTTTTGAAATTAAGAATTTTTTTCTACCAATTCTATCAACCCAGAATTTGTGAGATGTTTGTCTCGCTCTTGCTTAAAAAATCTCTTTCTTTCACTATATAGTCAATCAGAGTGGAGGAGTGTTCATGTCTTTTACATTGGCTTTAGGAGAAAAAGCGCCCGATTTTTTACTTTCTGCTACAGATGGGAAAAAATATTCTTTAAAAGATTTTGAAAAAGCAAAAGCGCTTGTCATTTTTTTTACATGCAATCATTGCCCTTATGTAATTGGTTCGGATGAAGTGACTCGAAAGACGGCTGAAAAATTCCTTTCGAAGGGGGCCGTATTTGTGGGCATCAACTCGAATAGTGTAAAAACAGTTCCCCAAGATTCTTTTGAAGAAATGGTGAAAAGAATGGAAGAACACAAATTTCCTTGGATTTATCTCTACGACAAAACCCAAGAAGTCGCTAAAAAATATGGCGCATTAAGGACACCCCATTTTTTTGTATTTGATCAAGAACGGAAACTTATTTACACCGGCAGGGGAGTCGATAATCCAAAAAACATCAATAAAATGACCGTGAATGATCTTGAAAATGCCCTGGAAGAGTATTTTTCAGGGAAAAAGATTTCTACCCCTTTGACGAATCCGATAGGTTGCAACGTGAAATGGGAAGGGAAAGATTTCATATGGATGCCTCCCGAAGCTTGTGATTTAGTTTAATTCTTTGTGATTATGTGTGAAAATTTTAGCTTAAAAATTTTTAAACAAGCTGTTTATAATTCCTATCATTTACCAGATATTTGCTACGGTTACTCTTTTACAAGACCATTGAAGTGGTTTTGAACTGTTGATAAAATTTATCAAATCGTGTTTGGTTTGGTCGCATACCCATTTTTTGGAAGTTTTGCAGCTGTTGGCGTTTGTTTAAATTATTATGAGTGCTCAAAAATCAATACCCCTAATTTGAGCATTATCGAAGAATAAGATCTGATTATACATTTTGGGTTTTGGATCGGTTTGGGTTCAGAAAAAAAGCTGGGTTCAATCCCTGTATTGACTACCCAATTCCATTGCCTTCCTTCCGGAGGATTTGGGAAAACAATGGTATTTTTTTTCTGATTGGCATTGAATGCGATGTAAATAGATTCTTTCTTTTCCTTATCATGTAGGACACATGCAATGAACGAAAGCCCATCATTCCAAGCTAGGGGGTTTCCATCGAGTCCAAACCATTGGATGTCCTGATCGGTTAAAAAATTTTCTTGTCTAAGAATCGGGTTGTTTTTCCGAAATTCTATTAAAAAGGCGACGAAGCTGAACAAAGAAATATTTTGAGAGATTTGACTCCATTGAAGCCAGTTTAGAGCATTATCTTGGCACCAGGTGTTATTGTTTCCCAGTTTGGTATGCCCATATTCATCTCCCATAGGAAACATTGGAACTCCTTGGGAAATCAAGAGGGCAAGCATAAAATTCTTTTTTTGTCTTTTTCGCAACTCGATGATTTTTACATTGGTAGTTACCCCTTCTTTTCCGCAATTCCAACTTAAATTGTCGTTCGAGCCATCTTGGTTATTTTCTCCGTTCTTTTCATTATGTTTGGAGTTGTAAGAAACAAGATCATTGAGAGAAAACCCATCATGCACGGTCACAAAATTCACACTGTGGTAAGGTTTTCGATCTTTTCCATAAAGATCTTGGGATCCACAAATTCGGGTTACAAAATCTCCTTTTGATCCCGTTCCTTTAATAAAATTTCTGACTGTATCCCGGTAAACTCCATTCCATTCCGCCCATTTGCCATCATTTTCAGGAAAATGGCCTACATGATAGAGGCCACCAGCATCCCAAGGTTCTGCGATCAATTTTACACTGGAAAGCACTGGATCGCCATTCATGGCTTGAATGACAGGGGGAGATTGCAGGGGTTCCCCCTTATTTCCTCTGGTTAGGGCGGATGCTAAATCGAAGCGGAACCCATCTACATGCATTTCTGAAACCCAATAACGAAGAGCATCGATAATTAAATCTAACGAAACAGGAAAGTTGCTTTTTAGAGTGTTGCCGCAACCGGTAAAATCCATGTAGTTATGATTTTCGTCGATCATGTAATACGAGGTTTCAGAAAACCCTCGAAAACTGTAAGTGGGGCCCTGTTGATTTCCTTCATCGGTATGATTAAAAACCACATCTAAAATCACTTCGATTCCATTTCGGTGAAGTTCCTTGACGAGTGTTTTAAACTCATTTGTTGGAGTACCTGGATTCGGTTCAGAGGCAAATCTACTCATCGGAGAAAAAAAATTTAGAGAGTTATATCCCCAGTAATTGATGACTTCCCTATCTCCATGTTGTTCCTTTTCGTTGAACTCTGCGATTGGAAGAAATTCAACAGCATTGACCCCTAATTTTTTTAGATATGGTATTTTTTCAATAACTCCTAAGTATGTTCCAGGTTTTGAAGTTTGACTAGAAGGATCATTGGTAAAACCTCTGATATGCATTTCATAAATCACTAAATCTTTAAGTGGCAAATTTAAATGGGCATCGTTTTCCCAGTTAAAATCATTATATGGCAAAATCACTCCATATCCATCGTATTTATCGAAACTTCTCCAAGCTGTACCGGTGTAGACCTCTTTGGCATAAGGATCAATCCGAGGAATTCCTTTCTCGTTTTGGTATCGATAAAGCATATAAGGGGCAATCCCTTCGATAAATATATGTCCCACTTTCCCGGTTTTTGCTTGGATGGGAAACTCGCATACAGAAGCAATTTTTTTTTCATTTGTGAGTTGAAATATGTTGATTTTCAGAGGGTTAGAATCATCTACTACCACAGAAAAGTTTATACCTGTTGGGTAAACCGTTGCGCCAAGAGGAAAGGGGGAGCCTTTTTGGGTTTTGATTTCCATAATCGCAAAATATTCCATTGCCTCTTAAAAGGAAAAGAAATATAAGTAGATTTATACCGAACCGTACCATCAATTGCGCTATTCTTTATAAAGTAATTGCGCAAAACTCTAAAAAAGAGCATATTAGCAGGAAATCGCACAAGATTGCTGATGAGAGAAAAGTTCAGGAGGCTTTAGTATGTCATTGGAAAATGCAAAAGATAACCTAAAAGAGTTTGGCAAAGAGCTAGGACTTGAGGGATTAGAGTTTGATGAGAATAACACGTGTATTTTGGGCATAGATGATGAGTTTTCGTTGCACATTACCTATGAACCCAATTCCAAAAGATTGTATCTTTATTCCCCTCTTCTTGATGGATTGCCAAGAGATGATAAAACGCGATTAAAGCTCTACGAAAAACTGTTAGAGGGATCCATGCTTGGCGGCCAAATGGCAGGCGGCGGAGTGGGCGTTGCCGTAAAGGAAGAGCTCATTTTGGTGCATTGCACCATAGATATGGAGCATGCAGTTTCTTCCGCTCTTAGAGCGTTTGCCCCTCTGTATGTAGAAACGGTAGAGAAATGGCGTAAAATTTGCTCCGATATCTGTGAGGGCCGTGAGCCCGATGCGGTTGCAAAACCTGCTGCAACACGTCCGCAGTCCACCCCAGGTGGATTTGGGGGACCAAGCCCAGGAATCAAGATTTAAGGAATTGCACAATTTCTAGTTGAATGTATAGGCGCAAAGAGGTTTTTTCCTCTTTGCGCCTTTTTTTTCTTTGGTATTAAATAACCCAAATTGGGTGTAATTAAATATCGTATCCTCAGTAGAGTTCCCCCAATTGGACCTTGCACTTAGAAATGATTGCCTTTAATTCTCATTCGTAGCAACATCTTATTTTGATTACTTCAAATTTGGAGACACCATGAACAAAATCATTATCATTGGACACTTGGGGAAAGACCCAGAAACCCGATTTACAGCATCTGGTCAAAAAGTAACTACGTTTAGTGTAGCTACCAATAAGCGAAAAGGAGACCAAGACGAAACTACATGGTTTCGAGTGACCGTGTGGGGAGATCGCTTTGATAAAATGATGCAATATTTTAAAAAAGGTTCTGTCATTTTTGTTTCTGGAGAATTGGCCCTCAACAAATGGACAGATGCTTCTGGACAGGAAAAAACTTCCTTAGAAATCACTGCAGACAGCTTAAGCTTTTTGCCAGGTTCTAGAGATGCTTCTAAAGAGCCTTCCGAAGAAGGAGCAGGGGCAAATCGGTTTCGTTCTCAAAAAGCAGCATTTGAATTTGAGCCATCCAGGGTAGTTTCTGGCAAAGGAAATGATTCGATGTCAGAAGAGGAACCTCTTCCTTTCTAATTTTGGAAACTCCAATTGAGGTGTTCTATGGAATTTTTTATTGAACCAAAAATCGAAAAACGTAAAAAAGCAGATCTACTTGCCATCCCTTTTTGGGAGACTGAAAAAGGGGCTATTTCCGCAGCATCTCTGGGAAGTTTAGAAAAATCTTTGAAAGGCCCATTGCAATCAAAGGATTTTCGAGGAAAACGGGGCGAGATTTTCTTCGTATATGTTGATGAAGAAAGAATTGCCCTCTTAGGATTAGGTAAAAAAGAGAAAGCCTCTGTAGAGACTTTACGGAGGGCTTATGGAGCGCTTGGATTTGCGAGCCAACCAAAAAAAGTTTCTTCCATCCATCTGGTATCGCCCCATTTAGAATCACTCTCTTTGGAGAAATCGATAGAAGGTATTTCAGAAGGATTGCTCCTAGCCAATTATTCCTTTTTGAAGTTGAAAGGAAGCGAGAAGGATAAGCAAAGATTTTCTCCCATTGAGAAAGTCACTTTTTTGGGAAATCTTCCTAAACTTGCATTAGAGATTGCTAAAAAAAGAGCTTTCATTTGTGAAGGGGTCAATCTTGCTCGCAATTTGGTAAATGACAATGCCGATACGATTACTCCACCCTATTTAGCAGATCTTGCACGTTCCTTTGGAAAAAAATACAAGCAGCTCAAAGTGACCGTATTTGATAAAAAAAGGATCGAAAAAGAAAAAATGGGCCTTTTGTTGGCGGTGAATCGCGGGTCTAATCTGGATCCTGCTTTCATTATGATGGAATACAAAGGGAACCCTAAATCCAAAGAGCACACGGTGGTGGTTGGAAAAGGAATCACCTATGATACAGGAGGATTGAATCTCAAAACCGGCACTGGAATGGAAACCATGAAATGCGACATGTCGGGAGCAGCTACTTGTTTTGGATTGGTGTTAGCTTCGGTTTTGCTTCATCTTCCCGTGAATTTTACGGCAGTGATACCCACCACAGAAAATAGCATTAGCTCCTCAAGTTACAAACCTGGAGATGTATATATAAGTCACAACGGAAAAACGGTTGAAATTGGAAATACAGATGCTGAAGGGCGTTTGATTCTTGCCGACGCTCTTTCTTACACAGTGCAACATTTAAAACCTACAAGGATTATCGATTTTGCAACCCTTACTGGATCGATTGATGTGGCTTTAGGTGCGGAAGCTACCGGAATGATGTCCAATAATGACGCTTTAGCACACTCTCTTATCTCAGCGGGGGAGTCAACGCAAGAAAGACTTTGGCGCATGCCCCTATTCGAGGAGTATCTAGAACAACTTCGTTCTGATATCGCCGATCTAAGAAATGTGGGCACTCGTTCTGGGGGAGCCTGCGTTGCTGCTTGCTTTTTAAAGGAATTTATAGGAGATATCCCTTGGGCGCATTGCGACATTGCAAGCACTGCCTTTTTAACAAAAGGAAAAGACTACCTTCCTAAATACGCAACAGGGGTAGGCGTCCGATTAATGGTCGAATTTTTTGAAAACTATGGGCGTTAGAGATCTCAATTTTCGTGAAAAAGTTCCTGTCGGGATTTTAGGAGCCACAGGTGCTGTAGGACAGCGATTTGTTTCTTTGCTCTCCTCGCATCCTTGGTTTCAAATTGAATTTTTAGGGGCTTCGGAAAACTCTGTTGGGAAAGCCTATGGGAAAGCAGTGCACTGGACCCTGTCGACTCCCATACCAGAAGAAGTTGCCCAGATTCCAATCCAAAAATGTGTTCCTGAAGCAGCAAAATGCACCCTTTTTTTTTCCGCCTTGGATTCTTCTGTTGCCTACGATACAGAACTCTCTTTTGCCAAAAGGGGTTTTGTAGTTGTTTCAAATACAAAAGCGCACCGAATGGATCCTGATGTTCCTTTGCTTATCCCTGAAGTCAACGCAAAACATTTAGCTCTTATCGAAGCTCAAAAAAAGAAAAATAAGGGATTTATCGTTACCAATCCTAACTGTTCTGTCATCGCTCTTTCCCTAGCCTTAAAACCATTATATGATCGATTTGGTTTGGAAGCTGTGGAAGTGGTCACCTTGCAGGCTATATCAGGGTCAGGGCATCCGGGGATTCCTAGCCTAGACATCATGGATAATGTGATTCCGTTTATTTCTGACGAAGAAGAGAAAATTGAAACCGAACCTCTCAAAATTTTAGGTTCTTTCGATTCAGGCAAGATCGATTATGCCTCCTTTAAAATCAGTGCTCAAGCCAATCGAGTACCTGTGACCGATGGCCACATGGCCTGTCTTTCTGTAAAATTTAAAGAAAAGCCTTCTGAAAAAAGCATCATTGACGCATGGACAGGATTTACAGGGGAAGCCCAGGTGCTAGAGCTTCCTTTCGCACCCGCTCATCCTTTACAATACTTTGAAGAAGAAAATTACCCCCAACCGAAATTGCATCGTGATTTAAACCGAGGCATGACGGTTTCTATCGGCCGTCTTCGAAAATGCCCTATTTTAGACAATAAATTTGTCATTTTGTCCCATAATACTCTTCGCGGTGCTGCAGGGGGGGCAATTTTGAATGCCGAACTCCTTGTGAAACAGGGACTTATCTTTTGGTAATTCTTTATTTTCTTTTCGTGTCTACTTTTTTGTGCATTTCTTTCATCATACTTTGCCATTTTTCAGCAGTGATTGTTCGATCATGATGTAGGACAGGCACTCCTCTTTTAGAGCTAGATTCTCTTTTTAGGCTAGGTTTGGCAACGGTTTTCTTTACAACCATTTTTTTGCCCACTTTTTTAGAGCTAGACTTTAGAATCGCTTTCTTTTTAGCCATTTTTGCCTCCTTTTTTACCGATTTTTATAGAAGCAATTTCCGTGCCATATTTATAATGATCAGAAAGATAGAGTATAAATGGGAATCATTGTTCAAGCTCGGATGGGATCGACTCGGTTACCCGGAAAGGTGCTAAAAACTGTTTTGGGAAAAAGTTTGCTTCGTTTTTTACTAGAGCGTTTGCAGAGAGTAAAGTTGGCCGATCACATTGTTGTAGCAACGACGGAAGGGCTTGCTGACGTTGCCATCTTAAAAGAATGTGAGTCTTTAGGTATCAATACGTTTCAAGGTAGCGAAAGAGATGTGTTGAGCAGATATTTTAAAACGGCAAAGCTTTATTCCTTTGATCCGATCATCCGAATTACTGCCGATTGTCCTTTAATGGATCCAGAAATTGTAGATCTGGCGATTCGCACCTTTAGGGAGCGAGGTGGGGCTGATTATGTAAGCAATTGTCATCCAAGGTCTTATCCAAAGGGAATGGATGTGGAGATTTTTACCTACGCCTCCCTGGTTTTGGCAAATGACCATGCAAAGGAACTATATGAGCGGGAACATGTAACCCCTTTCATTCACAAACATTCCCTTAAAAAGAATTTTGAATATAAAAGGGATGTTTCAGCTCTAAATCTCTCCGTAGATACCCAAGAGGATTTTGATCGAGTGCGTGAGATCATTGAGGCGCTCTATCCTAGCAACCCCGATTTTTCTCTAGAAGATATCCTTGCCTTTATGCAAAAGTAAGCTTATGGATGAGCTTCAATTTGAAATTGTTCTTCCCTGCAAAGAACATGCAAAAATCATTATAGATTGGCGCAATGACAAAGAAACATTGACCATGTCCGTTCATACAGAACCAAAGCAGATGGATTCTTTTTATCCGGAATTTTTACGGCATTACTTTTCTGCATCGGAGCTGTGTCCCCTTTTTGCCTGTTATCATGGAAAAAGGATAGCTTTTCTAAGGTTTGAGGATGTGCCAGATCCCCAAGGTTTACGAAGAAAATGTTGTGCGATTTCCATCAATGTCTCTCCAGAAAACAGAGGACGAGGATTAGGGACTCAAATTTTGTTAAACATTCAATCTTGGGTAAAAAAATATGGATATGATTTTATCTTAGCGGAAATCAAACCGGAGAATATCGGATCTAAAAAAGCATTTGAAAATGCGGGCTATAAGCTATTGGAAATAGGATACAAAGAACTCTCCTCAGGAGAAACGATTCCGATGGAGCGGTACGTATTGGAATTGTCTGATTCTCGGCCGAGTTCCTCGGTCTTTATCATTGCTGAGGCAGGCTCCAATTGGTGCATTTCGGAAAATCAAGAAAAAAATTTTTCCACTGCTTGTCAAATGATCGATGCTGCAGCGTTGGCAAAATGCGATGCGATCAAATTTCAAACATTTCGGGCCAAAAAGTTATATGTTCCAAATGCAGGAGAAAGCGGATATTTAAGCAAAATGGGAGATATATACTCTTTAATAAGAAAGCTTGAAATGCCTTATGAATGGATTTCTCAATTGTCCAAATATTGCAAAGAGAAAAAAATCCATTTTATGTCTACCTTTTTTTCTCCCGAAGATTTTCAAGCAATTGATCCTTATGTTGCTTTCCACAAAATTGCCTCCTATGAAATTACCGATCCTGATTTGATTCATTTAGCAGCTTCTTCAGGAAAACCAACTTTCATTTCTACAGGGGCTGCATCGGATGCCGATGTGGAATGGGCTGTGGAAGAATACTTCCATCATAGGGGAAAGCATCTCACCCTTATGCAATGTACGGCTACTTATCCTGCTGGAATTGGTTCCTTGAATTTAGATGTGATTCCGTTTTATCAAAAAAAATATGGAGTTCAGTCGGGTCTATCCGATCACAGCGAGCACCCGTGGATGGCTTCCGTCGCTGCAGTGGCTTTAGGGGTTTTCGCGATCGAGAAACACTTTACTCTAAATCGATCCTTCGAAGGACCAGACCAAAGGTTTTCGATCCTTCCAGAGGAGTTACAACAAATGGTCGTGGCCATCCGAGAAACGGAAAAAATGTTGGGGGATGGGATCAAAAGGGTATTGCCAGAAGAAAAAGAATTATTTGCATTTGCAAGAAGAGGGGTTCAAGCCATTCAAGAGATACAAAAAGGGGAGGTCTTCCAAATAGGGAAAAATATAGCCATTCTTCGTCCTGGTAATCAACCTCAAGGCATTCACCCAAAATTCCTATCAACCATTCAAGGAAAAAGAGCCAAACGAAAGATTTCTTTAGGAGAGGGGATACAGTTCGATGATATATGAGTGGATTCCTGTTTTAAAACCAATACAAATTACGATCTTGAAGTCGGAAATGTCTTCCCTTGCGCCTGAAATTCAAAAAAAGGTAGAGGATTTATGGTCTTCCGAGTCAAAAGTAAAAGATTTGTATGACGGGGAGATTTTAAACTTTGTTGATTTACAAAAAGAGAAACTTCTTTGTCGCATTGAATCCTATAAACACTATTTTGCTCGTAAGAAATTTCCAGAGCTAATCCCTTTCATTTGTCCGATTGCTGTCACAGCCATTACCCAATGTTCGAATAAATATCTGGTAGGGGTTCGTTCCGAACGAGTGTTTAAATACCCAAAGCATTGGGAGTTTGTTCCGGCTGGTACGCTTGATTCTAACAAAAACCCGGAACAGCAAATCCTTATAGAGCTTTTGGAAGAAACGGGGATTTCTTCTGAAAATGTAAAAGAAATTTCCCTGAAGTTTTTGCTTCACAACTTTTCCGAACCTTTTCTGGAATTTTGTTATATCATCCAAGTAGACAACCCCAAAATTACTCTTAATAGCGAATATGACAACCTTTGTTGGAAGTCCGAAACAGAAATTCGATCCTCGTTTCGAAAAGATCTTTGGGTTCCTTGCGGGGAAACCATTTTTCAAAAACTTGTTCTTATATAGACATTAAGGAAGAGGAAATCGATGGCTTACACTATTTAAATTGTTTCGAAAGTTTTATTGAGCTATTCTTCTTACAATATGAAATATGATAATTTTGCTGCGTTTGAAAAACATGTGGAAAATTCTGCACCAGCCCACTTTGCGGATGTTTACTTGCTTGTTTCCAAAGAGCCTTACGATCGAGCTGCCTTAGAACAAGTGCTAATCCAAAAGATCCAAAAAAGTCGTAAAAATGTGCAAACAAAGTCCTTTTCCGCGGAATCAGTGGAGATGGGACCGTTTTTACTCGATTTAAACGCCTTTTCCTTTTTTGCAGAACATCAAATTTTTTTGCTGAGAAATGGGGAAAAGTTAAAAGGGGAAGATAGGGATCTTCTTGCAGAGTATTTTGATTCTCCTCATCGAAAAGCCACTTTAGCCATTTCGGCAGAAACGATCGCAACGAATACCAAATTTTATAAGAAATTGGAAAAAGTGGGAGTCGTCGTAGACCTCCCAAAACTAGCCCCCTTTGCTGAGAAACAGTTTGTTTCCGAATGGGCTCGGAACTATTTCCAAGTTGCTGGAAAAGAAATTTCTCCACAGGTGTTGGATGGATTATTGCAACAATTGGGGACTGATCGAAATTACTTAGAACAAGAATTGGAAAAGTTGATTCTCTATACAGGAGATCAAAAAACGATCGAAAATAAAGATATCGAGGCAATCTGCGTGAAAACAAATCAAGAAACGATTTGGAAGCTCGGGGATGCCATCTTTGCCAGAAATGCCGCTTTAAGCATGCAAATTCTTCGGGCCCTTCTTTTAGAGGGGGTGGAGGGAATCCCGCTTCTGCGTCAGATTCGAAACCAAATCCAACGGGGGTTCCAAATTTATTCGATTTTGAGAGAAGGAGGAACCTCCTCCCAAATTACAGAAATATTCCCTTACATGAAAGGGTCTATTTTAAAAAAGAATATCGACTCCGCTACGCAATTCGGAATGGAACGTTTTAAAAAAGCTTTATTATTGATCGATGAAGGAGAGCTGGAATCAAGGAATGGAAATATTCCTTTTGATATTCTGGCTGAAAAACTCATTTTACAAGTGATACTTTGAGCTATTATTAATGAATGAAAAAGGGGCCCTTTTACTTTTGCCGAATTTGCTTGGAGAGCATCCTCACCATGAAATGTTTCTCCCTGTAAGTGTAGATCGTGCAGTAGCAACTCTAGATGGGTTAATTGCAGAAAGTGAAAAAGAGGGGCGCCGTTTTCTATCTCGATTCAAGACAAAAAAACCAGCAAGAGAAATTCCCATCGCCCTTTTCAATAAAAATACTCCCGAAGAAGATCTCGATTTTTATTTGGAGCCAGTAGAAAAAGGGGAACGTTGGGGGCTTATATCGGATGCAGGACTTCCTTGCATTGCAGATCCAGGTTCTCTTCTAGTAAAAAGAGCTCGTCAAAAAGGATTGACTGTGCAAGCCTTTGTGGGTCCCTCCTCGATCCTTTTGGCATTGATGCTGTCTGGGATACCTGCTCAAAAGTTTACCTTTCATGGATATTTGCATAAGACGCCGACAACCCGGACACAGCAAATTCAAAAATTAGAACAATCGGATGGGGCTCAAGTATTCATTGAAGCTCCCCATCGAAATACACAGACCCTTGAGGATTTGATTCAAACGCTTGAAGAAAGGACCCTTTTATGTGTGGCCACTGACCTTACTTTAGTGACCCAAAAAGTGTTGTGTTATTCGATCAAACATTGGAGAAAAATTTCTCGTCCAAATATCGATAAAAAACCTACTACATTCATTTTATTTCTAGACAAGTAAAAGGTTTTGTCGCGGATATTGGTAGAAGTAACCCTTTTCTTGCTCAATTTTCTAGCAATTGCAAAAAAATTATTTTAGGTGTAAACCTGAAATTGCCGTTTCCTAGGACAAGGAATGATTCAGAACTTTTTTTTGCTTTTTGTGTTGTTATGGTTTTCCCTATTTGGAGCACAACCCGATTCTTTACGATCCCTAAGAGAAGAGCTCGAAAACAAAAAAGGGACCGATTCGAAAAAACCCACATTAGAAATTTTGAATGTATCCTATGATCCCACTCGAGAGTTTTATGAAAAATACGACGATTTATTCGCAAAATGGTGGAAAGACAAAACCAATCAGGAGGTTGCTATCATCCAGTCTCATGGCGGGTCTGGGGCGCAAGCTAGAGCTGTAATCTCGGGGCTTGATGCAGATGTTGTTACCCTTGCTCTATCCTCAGATATTGACGCGATTGAACAGTTTTCTGGTCTAGTAGGAGAGCATTGGCAAAATCGTTTGCCTAATAAAAGTGTTCCCTATTTTTCAACGATTATTTTTGTTGTGAGAAAGGGGAATCCAAAACAAATTTTTGGCTGGAAAGACCTTGCAAGAAACGGAGTACAAGTCATTCTCCCCAATCCGAAAATTTCAGGGGGAGCTAGATGGAGCTATTTAGCGGCATGGGGATGGGCAGAGGAGGCATTTCATAAGGATCGAAAGAAAATAATGGAGTACTTGCAAAGAGTTTACGCAAACGTTCCCGCTTTAGATGCAGGTGCTAGGGCTTCTACAACCACCTTTGTTCAAAGAGAAATGGGTGACGTTTTAGTTACATGGGAAAATGAGGCGCAACTTTTACTCGAAAAAACTGGAAGCGAAAGTTTTGAGATGGTTTATCCATCCATAAGCATTCGGACAGAGCCGCCTGTAGCGTGGTTAGAAAAAATCACGCAGCAGAAAGGGACAGAAGATGTCTCAGAATTTTACCTAAAATATTTATATAGCATTGCAGCTCAAGAGCTTATTGCAAGGTTTGCATTTCGTCCCTATGAGGAAGGGATCGCAAAAAAATTTGAGAAAAGATTCCCCAAGATTAAAATGTTCTCTGTGGAGAATTTTGGAGGTTGGAAGGCTATTGAAAAGGAACATTTTAAAGATGGAGGGATCTTTGATGAAATTTTTTTACCGAGTAAGTCGCGATGATTTTGCTTCCTAAAAAGAGTTCTGAAGCAATACCTGCTAAAACGATAATTTTACCGGGTAGAAATATCAATCTTATTTATTCGTTATCCTATCTCACATTATTAGTTCTTCTTCCATTAGCTTGTTTGATTTTATCTGTGCATCATGTTTCTATTGCAGAAGCTTTCCAGATTATTTCTACAAAGCGTGCCCTTAGCGCTTTTAAAGTCTCCTTTTTGATCTCCTTTTTTGCTTGTTGTATTGATCTGCTCTTGGGAGTGTTGATTGCTTGGGTACTTGTGAAGTATCAATTCTTTGGAAAAAATTTCTTTAATGCAATTGTAGATCTTCCTTTTGCGATGCCGACAGCAGTTTCCGGGATTGCCCTTGCAACACTTTATTCTCATCACGGATGGATTGGCAAATTTCTTTTAAAAGCAGGGATTACCGTAGCCTACACGCCTATAGGGATATGGATTGCTCTTGTATTTGTTGGCTTGCCTTTTGTGGTGCGAGCTGTACAGCCAGCAATCAAAGCGTTAGATAGAGACATGGAGGAAGCAGCAGCTTCGCTTGGAGCCAAGAGAGCGGTGATTCTGCGAAAAATTATTTTTCCTCAACTTTTACCTTCGATGATTACCGGATTTACTATGGCTTTTGCTAGAGGATTGGGGGAGTATGGTTCGGTAATTTTTATTGCTGGTAATATCCCTTATGTTTCTGAAATTTTACCGTTATTGATTGTAATCGAGTTGGAACAATTTGATTATAAATCTGCAACCGTTCTTGCCGTAGCGATGCTTTTTGCTTCTTTTGTTCTTCTTGTGTTATTTGGAATCCTAGGAAATAAGATACGAAAAAAATATGGGTAAATCTTTCTCAGAACGATTTCTGATTGGCTTTGTAATTTTACTATTAACAGTTCTCATTTTATTTCCCATTGCTTACATCATCACACAAGCGTTTTCGCAAGGTTTTCCAACTTTTTGGAATGCAGTCACAGATAAAGATACCCTTTCTGCGATCCGATTAACCATATTAATTTCTTTGATTTGTGTCGTCTGCAATTTGCTCTTTGGGCTATCTATGGGATGGTCGTTAGGGAAATTTCAAATTCCAGGAAAACGGATTCTCATTGCATTGATCGAGCTGCCTCTTTCCGTCTCTCCAGTCATAGTTGGCTTTACGTTCATTTTGTTTTTGGGGAAACACTCCTTTTTGGGAAGCTGGTTTGATCAGTATGGAATCGATTTTATTTATGCAGTACCTGGGCTTGTGATAGTTACTCTCTTTATCACCATGCCTTATATCGCTCGAGAAATCATCCCTCTAATGCAGGAAACGGGAAATGAGGAAGAAGAAGCTGCTGTGCTCTTAGGAGCAGGGGGATTGCGTACTTTTCTTTATATCACGCTCCCCAATATTAAATGGGGTGTGATTTACGGGCTTTTGATTACGAATGCTAGAGCGATGGGGGAATTTGGCGCAGTATCCGTTGTATCTGGACATTTAAGAGGAAAAACAGATACGTTGACATTGCAAGTGGAAATTTTATACAACGAATACAATTTCACTCAAAGTTTTGCAGTTGCTTCTCTTTTAACTCTTTTGGCTATCCTCACTTTAATGGTTAAATCCTGGATTGACTGGAGGAAGGGGGACGAGTTTTCATGGCGGTAGTCGTTAAAAATTTGAAGAAGAAATATGGCACTTTTGTTGCTTTAGATGGTATTTCATTTAATGTTCAAGAAGGAGAATTTTTGGCCCTTTTAGGACCTTCAGGTTCTGGTAAAACCACCTTATTGAGAATCATCGCTGGCTTGGAATTGGCCGATGAGGGAGAGGTATTTCTCAAAGGAAAGGATGCGTCTGGCAAGCCAATTCACGAAAGAAATATTGGCTTTGTCTTTCAACACTATGCTTTATTTAAACATATGACCGTGTTTGAAAATATCGCCTTTGGGCTCCGAGTAAAACGTCCAAGACTTTCTAAAACTGAAATCAAGACAAGGGTCGAAACATTACTAAATTTAGTTCACTTAAGTGAAGTTGGTGAAAAATACCCCTCCGAACTTTCAGGCGGACAAAGGCAAAGGATCGCTCTTGCTAGAGTTTTGGCCATCGAACCAAAATATATGTTGCTAGATGAACCCTTTGGAGCACTGGATGCTAAAGTTCGGAAAGAATTGAGAAGATGGCTTAGAAAATTACATGACTCCATTGGATTGACAACGATTTTTGTCACCCATGACCAAGAGGAAGCTGTGGAAGTTGCAGATCGGATCGCCATTTTGGACCAAGGAAAACTCATTCAATTGGGAACTCCACTTGAGCTATGGGAAAATCCTAAAAATGCGTTTGTGTTCGACTTTTTCGGAAACTACAACACCTTCTCTGGTTATGAAACCAAAGAGGGAGAATTTATCATCAATCCCGAATCCATAGCAGAGTTGACCTCTTTTGCTTCTATGAAATTTGTAAAAGCTTTTTCCAGGCCTCATGAAATTGTCTTAAAAAGAAATCCTTTAGATACCCGTTTCTATCTTCAAGGATCGATTGTCCTGATCAATCAAGCAGCTCCTATGGTCAAAATTGAGCTGGAAGTACAGTCAGGAAATATCTATCAGGTGGATATCGAAAAGTCGATGTTTGATATGTTGAACCCCAAAATGGGGGAGACCTTTTGGATAAAGCCCTTAAAGTACAAATCGTTCGAAAATTAAGTTTCTATTTATCCTGCCAATCCGCAAGTGTTCACCAACTCAAAATTTAAACAACGATGTGGCTGGAAAAGGGTGATCAGTCGCCCTTTGTGAACCGCCTTTCGCATGCCCCTGAGAGTCGTTAGTATTTCGGCGGGGTGGTGGGCATAATCGTTCAACCGCGGGAGCTTTCGCATCAGCGAGAAATCCAATTTTTGAATCACGTTCGGTATAAATATGCCATAAGCGCCTCTAAATATTCTCAAGCGAAGTCAAATTGTTAAGATCTTTTAAATTAGATTGAAATAATTTATCATATAATGATATAATCACTTTTTTAAAAAAGTATGTTATGATAGAAAAAACAACATTAAACGCTACTTCTTGGTATTCTTTTCCTAATTTGAAAAAGAATGGTTTACCCTTCCAAAATTTTGTTCAAAATAATTTCATTTCAGCTTCAAAAACTCTTTTAAATTGTATTTCTCGCAACAAGACTCTTTTAGTTATTCCATTCATTTGTGCAATTGCTTTTCTGGTTTTTAAAATTGCAAAAAACTATTCTTCCGCTCCAAAAAATCCTGAGCCTCCAAAAAAAATAGAAATAAAAAAAATTACTGAACCTCCTACTTCAAACGTGGCAACCAACTCTCTGGACTGGGAAAAAGCAAAAAAAGCATTCGACGAAAGGAAACCCCCAGATGTAGAATGCATTGTTGGCGGAAAAACGTTTCACTTACACAAAGAAATTCTAGCCGATGCTTCTGGTTTCTTAAAAACGAATTACTCCCCCAGATGGAATTCATGCATTGAGTTGACTTTTCCGGATGCAGAAAATCAGATCGCTCAATTTGAAAAGATTTGTGAATGGATGTACACCGGCCATCTATCTTCTGAAAGTATAGATTGGGATCTTTTTCGTGTTGCATATTACTTGAATATAGAAACGTTAGAACAAAAGTGTTTGGACACGATTTGCCGACAATTCACTAAAGACAACATTAGAGATACACTTTTGCTTTGCGACCAAGATTTTCGTCTTAAACCTGTCAAAAACCAGATTTTTGCTTTTATTGTGCTAACTTTTTCTGATGAAGAATTGAATTCGATCTTAGAATGGCTCCGAGATACGAATGCAACTCTTTTTAATGAATTATCTACTTTCAGTATTTTCCCAGAGACAGTCGTTGAAGATAGAGAAATGATGGTTCAGAAAATGCATGATGTCTTACAAAAAATAAAAAAATTTAGAACATTCACTGATGAAGAAAAAACAATGTTTAAATCTAATTATTTCGGAGATTATTTACTTTTTGAAGAATCTGACAAACTTTCTAAAGCTTTTTTGGAATTCAATGAATATTTTTTTGGAGTATTAGAGGTTCTTGCGAAAAAATTAAACTATCAACCGCTTTTTGATATATATCCTTTGAGAAACGCTCTTCTAAAAAATCAAGTGAACTTGCGCAATTTGTTTCCAATAAGCAGAAATCTTGGACATGTAACTTGTATAGGAGCAGAAGAAACTTTTAACGATCTTAAAAATTTCTTAATTCAAAAACAGCAAGAAGTGCTTGAAAAGTACCCTTACGCTTTCTTAACGCTATTGAATCCAAGTATAATAAACTGGGAGGATCATCCAAATAAAGCTCGAGGTTTTGAACCTGTTTATCATGGGCTTCGCGACTTCCATTCTACTTATAAAAAGGAACTTTTAATTTTAGATAATGCTTTCCGCAAAAAAAGAGAAGCTCAAGAACATTTTCCCTTGTGGAATACCCTTGAAAACAAACCACAAAAGGGCGGTGATCTTAAAATTTGTATTGGTGAAAATATTTTTGAAACACATTCACTTCTTTTATCTAAAATTACCCTTGTTGGCCAAGAGGAAAAAACGATTGATTTTCCGGCACCTTTGTTCGAAAAATTATTAGAATTTCTTTATACGAAAAATATCAAAGATTTATCTTCTTTACCTTTGGATGAAATCTATCTCTTATTAAAACAGGGAAGAAAGGTCTTATTGGATAGCGATCTTTACAACTCCTTACGCAAATGTTGCGAAGAAGCTCTTTGCACAAAATTTCCTAAAGAATTTGATTTGCAAGCCATTGTCGAAAAATATGATTTAGAAGACATATACAAACAAACCATCAAAAATCCTTCTAATCCATCCACAGAAAAACTAAACGATTTTTTTGAAAAAGGGCGAAATCGAGTGACAGAATTTCAAAATGTGTATAAAAAATATGTTTCAAATTGCGAGTTTCAAAAAAATATAGATCTGATAACGAGCATGGCTCAAGAATTTCGCCTATCCAAATTGCAAAGCATTTGTCTAAATCGAGAAATCAAACAATTAGTGAAAAACAAGGAGATGAACTCTCAAAAACTGCAAGAACTCCTTGAACTTTTCCCCGATATTGAAGAGATAAATCTTACTAATACGGCTTCTCTTTCCATGAAAGATCTCCAATTTTTAGCCTATAAGGTACCCACTCTTAGAAGTCTAAACTTAAGGCTTTGTCCCTGGGTATCACAAGAGGTTGTGAAAGAACTATCCAAATTTCAAACATTGGAAGAGCTTGATCTTTCCTTTACTCCTGTAACTGCTCATCGAACGACTACAGGAATCATCCATTTATCCCAAAACTTTTCCCTCCCTTCCATAAAACATTTAATATTAGGTACCTCTCCCTATGATAAGAACATAAAATCTATGGATTATACTAACTCTGATTGGGTAAAAAAAACAAAAGATGAAGGGAATAAAACAACGGAGGCAATTTTTCAACTTTTCCCAAATATTTGCTCGTTGAGATACTATATTCCTCATGATTTGGATTTGTTTGAAGAAGCCATTTATGAAAAACTCGTTTCTTCTAAACCCATTCCTTTTACGAAGTTGCACCTCCTCATAGATCAATCAAGAGCCTATGGCGGTGGTTCTACGACACGGCCCGACACTTTTATAAGAGATAAAGATCAATTCTTAGAAACTTTCCCCGATTTTCAATTTAGCTATGACTATGCTTCTAGAAGAAAAGAAGGGCTTCCTGTAACGAAGCGCTAATTTCTCATTTTAAATGCTGGAAGACTAAATTGCTAAAATCTTGGGGGATATTTCGATGCGAGCTGAAAGGCAAAGGATTCGCAACTAAATGGTCCACTTCTTCCGCAAATGTTTTTGGTGTGATTGCGTTTTCATAAAATATTTTTACCCCCCCATAATTTTTTTGCACTTCCAAGGCATTTAATTTTTGATGTTCGTCTGCAGCCACAGGATAAGGGATCAAAATCCCAGGAACTGCAAAAGAGAGTTGTTCCGCTAAAGAAGAGGCTCCAGACCGGGTGATCGAAAGGTCAGCGAGCGCCCAAGCATATTCCATTCGGGATTCATACGATTGGACATAATGTTTGATGCCATATCGCTTGTAGGTATCTCTGATTTGATCCAATTTAGCGGTCTGTCCAGCAAAATGGAGAATTTGGAGGGGGCGTGTTTGAAGATAGGGAGCT
>Ga0206882_1009_pt3 | contig 30922 bp, 25 predicted proteins | sample Alteio_BWOrgCont_4_FD_152908 | JGI IMG/M metagenome (GOLD analysis project Ga0206882, IMG submission 152908) | Enriched cells from forest soil in Barre Woods Harvard Forest LTER site, Petersham, Massachusetts, United States -... | ecosystem: Environmental > Terrestrial > Soil > Temperate forest > O...
GCACCCCGTTTAATGCAAACCGCACACGCGATCCTTCGCCTTCCGTAATCTCAGTATTCAAATGTCGCATTAGGGACTCGATATCTTTCCAAACAGCATTGATTGAACCGGTTGCTTAAAGATTGCTTCTAATGTGCGTTGATGTTTCTTGTTCATAATTTAATGGTACCGAAATATAGTATTAGCGTCAAATAAGATGTTTCATGTCCCAACCGTGGACCAAATAGGGATGACAAACTACTGGATATCACATAAAATTACAATTTGCAATCAGCTGTAAGTTGAGCCAGATCTTTAGCTATCTCTATTTCCCATTCTTGTAAATCTGGATGATCTTTCGACATCATAACCCCGAAGAAGCTAGAGCTTTGTATTCCATATACTCATCAAAAGTCGAATCCCATGAGGAGTTAGCAGATCATTAAAGCTCAACAAATTGCAGAATTGCAGACCTGACCCCGATCACCGATCAGTGTTATAAAAAATCGATCTTATCAATCGACAATAGGTAAAACCTCGGTTTACCCGTACCTATCTGAGTAATATTCAATTCTGTTCTTACCGATTTATGTAAATATTGACGATTTAAGACGTCTGGATCCTGAATCTCTTTTCCAATTTTTCCTTTAATTATTGATTGATTTTCGAGTTTGAATTCAAAAGTTCTGCTTGCAGGCAACACACCTTGAAATTCACCAACAAAATTTTCAACTTTTTCTTGAATGTTGTTTTCTTGTAAACGTTTTGAGGCCATTTGAATTTGTTTTAGATTTTGAAAGCGAAATGAGCGATTCTTGAATTCAAGAGCACACCAAGCATCATTTTGAACCACGTAGTTCAAGAACTCAGCCGTTTTTTTAAAGGCTCGAGGGTGGATTTCTTCGGTAAGCTCTGCTATATCATCATCAGTTCCATCAGTTGCTCTTTGAAGTAGTTCCTGAACTATTTTTAATGCTTTTTCGACATTATCTGGTTCTGAGAACAGATCATTGGAATCGATTTCAGGCAGCTCAAATTCAAAACCAAATGATCCTACTGCTGTGCCTGTAAGCAAGAGTTGTTTTTTTTGTTTTTCTGGGATAGGGCCTTTACCTTGTAAACTGTCAGAAAATCCAGCTGCAATTGCTGCGACTGCTTCAGCAAATGCTGAAGCGGCTTTAGTTCCAAAGTCTGCTACAATTCCATGACAGCCAAACACAGGCTCTCCACGAAAAGTCAATCGTGCCTTATCAGTCAGTTTTGATTCAGCAATATTAGCAATGGCTAATTTTGCGGCTTTAAGCCGACTTTCAAAGCTGATGCGTTCTAAAACGTTGTTTTCAGGTATTTCAGCAAGTAGAGCTTCCAGCTCGTTTATTTCTGACATATAAGCTAGATATTCTTCACGATTCATTTTAGACCTTTTACTTGTAGAGCCTTGAAGGCTAGCTCATCTTCCACAGGCGATAGATCAACTTGTAAAAACCCTTTCCACAATCCATTACGCTTATGTGACCACATGCTATACCAATACGAAATCTCTCGGATATGTCTTTTTTCTGTTGGTTCACCTAGAAGACATGTATAACTGTCAATCAAGTATGCCCTTTTCGCTTCTTCGGGTATGAACAACGAGCTATGCTGTTCTAATAACGTTTTCTGATTCATGCCATAAGGTAAATCAAAAAAAGTTACAACATCTAAATCGTTTGGGCTTCTATTTTCAAGAGCTTCAATATCTTCAGTAAAACTTCCATTAATCCATTGAAAGCCTTTTATTATTCCAACTTGATAAAGAGCCTGTCGAAAACCTAGAAATCCTTTTAAAATCGTATTCCGTTGTTCAGAAAACCCAAAGGTCTCATCAAAAGTCGAATCCCATGAGGAGTTAGCAGATCATTAAAGCTCAACAAATTGCAGAATTGCATGCCTGACCTCTTTCACTAGAGGTGTCATAGCCGGGTTATGACTCTTAATTTCTGAAGAAATCCATAAATCCCTGAAAACCACTATTGCAATAAATATTAAAAGTAATTACAATGTAATTATAAAGGAGTGTATATGACTCATCTTATTCGCATAGGAAACTCATTGGGTGTGAGAATTCCTCAAGCAATCATTCAGCAAATAGGGTTCAAAAAAAACATGAATCTTGTTTTCAAAGTCACTGAAGAGGGATTATTGATCTCATCTGAAAAACAAGCTCGGGATGGATGGGAACAAAAATTTAGATCCCCTGAAAAAAGGCTTAACAATCCATCTTTATTGGGCGAGTTTCAAAATGAATTCGACAAGGACGAGTGGGAATGGTGAAGCAATTCGAAGTTTACCTGATCAATCTAGATCCAACAACTGGAAGCGAGATAAAAAAAACACGCCCTTGCGTCGTTATCTCTCCAAATGAAATGCATGGCTTAAATACTGTCATCATAGCGCCTATGACTTCAACATGTAAGCTATACCCAACGCGTATTCCTGTATTCTTTGAAAAAAAAGAAGGGTACATTGTTTTGGATCAGATCCGAACGGTAGACAAATCGAGATTGATAGGGATGCTCGGAACAATCGAAAAAGAAACTGTTCATAATGTTCTGAAAACATTGCAGGAGATGTTCGCCTGAATAAAGGGCTGAGCTAAGAATTCGGATTTATTAGGACTCACTCAGAGAATGTTAAGTACTGCAGCTTATATCAACAGCATTCAATAAAAGCCAGTAGTATTTTAACCTCAAGTCCTTTATGTTCTTACTCATAGCGGTTGGATGGTATCGGGTAATATAAAAGGCGACCACCCTCATAATCCGTTACGCTCGCTATAGAAATATGATGGAGAAGTCTATAATGTCCCCTTCTGATGTGCCTTCCGATACGATAAGAAAGATAGAAGCTTTTTCAGCAACTTGGGCGGTTTTATAGCATTTTTTAGCTCATTGTGAATTGTAATGTTATATTAGGATGTTTCATGCAAACAGCTTTTGAAGCTGAACCATGCTCTACGCCTATGGCAAAAGCTGGTAAAATTTTAAAGAACACTTCTAATGATTTTCTTGCAGAATTTTCTTTTGCTTCTTCTCCGCATATTGCTGCTTCTTGAAGTTCTTTCCAGTTGCCGTAAAAATTGAGCATCTTTGGCGCAACCCATGAAGGATCATTTTTTTCATTAAAAAGGTTTTCTAATTGATATTCTGAAGTCATTGGATTTTTGGTGACTTTAAATCCTCCCAAAGGAACATTAGCCATAGAATAATTCATTTTTACATGAATTGTTTTGCCTGTTTCTTGATTGAAGTGCTTGGAAAAAACCTCAAAATGCTTCAGGAAAGTAGCGATATTACCAAATGAATTGAGTAAAGAAACGGTTTCATCATCGGTCGATTGAGAAGGAGGATTTAGTCCGTGATTTCCAGAAATCGCATTTCTGATAAGTCGTGCGCCAGCGCCGTCTTGCATCGTAACTAAGAGTACACCATCATTTTTCAACATGGCAAAAAACTTCCACATAGGGTGGTGATCTAAAGGCATGTTAGGGTTTAATGAAGCCTTAAACATATCTCCAATAATAAAGTAAAATGCATGCGAGGCAAAAACAACATCGACCTTATCGCTAAAATGATCTGCCACATCATGCTCGCTTAGTTGTTGCACTTTCAATGGTAGCACAGAAACGTCATCTATTCCCAATGATTGGTGGGCTTGAATATAGGGATCTTTAAAAGAAGCTTCAGGTTCAATATTCAATAGTTGAATAGTTGAACCGGCCTTATGCAAAGCATTCATGACTGCATTAGTTTCACCACGTCCACCGCCGATATCCACAATTTTCAGATTTTTTCTACCTAAAACAGGTTGTAAGGCGTCAAATTGTGCTTGTCCATCGGCATCTTTTATGTAACGCATAGCTACATCACTGCCATTTAAATTTTGGATTTGTAATTTTAGATCTTGTTGACCTTGAGAAATTTCGTTTGATCCCTTCTGCACATCCATGTGTGTTTGATTGATTGGTGTAAAGGAATGTTTTTCCTTTAAAAAGGGTTTGACAGACATTTTTAAGGTGATATTCATATCAACAATATCTTCCTCAACAGTAAATGCGGAAAGCAGTCGGATAAATTTTTGCGATTCTTGCAAGTTCAATTCTGCAAGCTCTGGATACTGATTAATATAGCGGCGACAGAAAGCATCCAATGGTTGATGACTCATTGAAAAGGAAATGTCAACATGGATGGTTTTTCCTACGGCAACCTCAAAACTTTCTTTAAAAATGTCAAGGCACCGCAGAAATGTCTCAGCATTGTTAAATAGGTTCACATCAAATTTACTGTTTGAGTAAGAGGTTTCGTCGCAAAAAGGATGTTTTCCTAAAAGGATGTTTGTGAAAGAAGAAATGTCTGGCCCGCTTTTTAGAGTTGTCACAAAGAGTCCATCTTCCTTCAAAGAGGAAAAATAAGGGTAAAAAGGGTGTTCATAGACTGAAAAGGATCCATCATTTTTTAATAATTTTTCTGTCGCTTGGAAAACAGAATCCATCTGACTGCATAAAGAGTGGGGTGCTAAAACGATATCTACGGAATCTTTCTCAAGATTTGAAATCCCTACATGGTGGTTTTTGCTCAAATGGGAAAAAATGGCGTCAGAACATTGATTTTTATTGCCGGCGATAACCAAGTTTAACAGGTCTTTATTGGCAACCCATTCCTTAATGGCTTCAAGTTGAACTTTTAAAGTGTCATCGATGATTTCCTCTGAGAATTCATCTTCAAAAGGAGTTTGTAGACCTAGTGGTGAATTTTTGCTAACCACGGCACTGTGAAAAGTATTTTGAATGTTTTCTAGTTGGGATGAAAAGAGTGTGCTAAATGAACTATCATTAATTAGCTCATCTTTTTTATTAGGCGGCTTTGATTGTATAGTTGGAATTTTATCTTGTTGTACATTAGAATAAACAGGCTGCATATTTTCTTACCTATAATTATAATTTCATTTTTTTTAGGATATACCTGGGGATGACTTGAATATCAATTAAATTTTTATTAATAAAAGTTAATCACTCAGTTTTATTCGCCGAGGGTAAGTTGCTAGTGGCATTATAACTGATACCACAAATTTATTTTCAGATTTTTGGTAAAATTCTTAGTCTTTCAATGATTCTTCCAAAATTGATCGAATAGCCTTATGTTGATGAACAAATGAGTCAATTTTCTCGTGTACACCCTTGGAAAAACTATGTTTTTCAGTATCAAATACATATATTATATTATCTTTTTTTCTGAGGTTTGCATTTCCAGGCATATCTGTAAATCCGATATCTTGTTCAAGAGTTGAAAGTTCCTTGCTATATCCAGACGTCTCGCTAACATCGGGCTTTTTATCACCATGCCAGCGAGATAAATAAATAATTTTTCGATCGTGAATCGCGATTTTGTTCTCAGCAGCTTGGATTGTATTTAAATTTGATTCTTCTAGTGCTTTTTGTAAATATAAAAATCCACAGAATCTTTCTTCCTGTTTGTTATTTAAAAAAACCCATTCAGTATCATCTTTATACTTCAAAATAATTGATTGATTAAATCTCCCTCCATTTCTAATTTCTACAATCTTATTACTATGATCCATAGTATAGCTATTATAATCAGTAGTTTGATGAGTTCCATAGGGCGCTGAACTTGTGAATAGCATAACTTGTATATCTCCTTAAGATTATTTATGTTAAATTAAACGGTTAATTATTAGTGTAACATAGATGATGATACCGTAATTTGAATAAATTAACAATAATTAATTTAAACAATTAAACGTAAATTAAAAAGCGAGATGCCAAAACCATTTTTTCTATAGATTAAATAGTTTGTGCTCTTCGAGTCACAGTAAGATCATAACCAAATGCTCTTTGGTCCTAGTACATTGTCAAACATAACATTAGGAGAAGTTCCTGTTGGTGCATTTTATGTGCTCGGGGTCAGTGATCGGGGTCAGGCCTGCAATTCTGCAATTTTTTCGTATACAAAAAGTACAAGCAAGATTGGTTGTATATCCGTTGACCTTGTAACTGCGCAAATGAGTGGCTGCAAGTTTGCCTTTATGAAAAATTTCTACGGTCTTATCAGTAAACCGTATTTCCATCATATGGTCGACTAATAAGTAAGGGACGGTATACCAATGATTAGAAGGAATTGCAAAACTCGAAAAAATTGGCCTGGCTCAAGTCTGGGTAACACTTTCTTATGCCGTCCTTACAGGACTCAGGTGTTTATCCAGCTAACCCAGGCCTCCGCTTCGCTCCGACCTGGGCTGTAACATGCCAGCCTTACAGGCCTACTAAGAAGGGTTTTAATAGGCCTGTAAGGCCGGCATGTTACAGCCCAGGTCGGAGCGAATGTGATAACATTGTGTTGTCGCCTGTTGTTAAATATTTTTTACTAAGTAACAGGCCGCAGGTGACAGCTTTAAATTTAAAATTACATTCTTTCCCCAGCAAGATTTCTCATTAATCGAAATTTCTTGTTGATCAATTTTCAATCCTTACTTTTCATTGAGACTTCAGAAGAGATGCCTGCCCAAGAGTTCGTGTATTGCTTTATTGCGGCCTTGGCTGAAATAGGTTTGCTAAAGAGATTCAAAAGCGGTCTTTTTACCAGGAATATTCGATCCCACCAAGGACATTAAAGGTGTTGGCATGCTGCCACCATTCGCCGTCTAATTCAATATAACCTTTCAAGCCCTCGCAAAAACATGTTTTGAAAGTGAGAGCATAGTCGAAGCTGTAATTGTCCAGTTGATTGCCGCAAATCCGAAAAGGATCGCCAAATTGCTTAAAACGACCTACAGCCGAATTTTTACTGCTCGACCATAGCTTGTTCCAAGCAACATCAACGGATGTATCGATGCGGTCAAATAGGTTACATGTTGAAAGATGTAAGCCAAGACGGGATCTCGTGGACGTCCAATCGTGTTTTTTGATTGTCAACCCCCATTCTTTGGCATGATTTTCGTTAATTTGACCGCGCCAATTTTTTCCAATTTGAAGACCCAGAAATGGTTGGATAAGACCATATGCACATTCTAAATCGAATCCTGCTTCGCCATAGAAGGTAAAGATATTGAAATTTGGTTTACTATGCGCTTTGTGCTGTATATCCCCCACTTCGATTGTGCGGTTGAATTGATTTGAGGAATATCCGTAAACAAAGTCAAACAGCCCATAGAACACGCTTGGCCTATAGAGACCATATACCCCTGCAAATCCAGCATCACGATTCGCTCTTCCATCGCGATACGTTACGTTGTCATACTCATATGAACCTGCCAATCCAAATGTGAGATCGCAATGGAATGTTTTTTGGATGCCGCCGGTCACTTGATAACTATCGAAGTTTAGTTTATGGGCAGTGTTTCCGTGTAGATTTGTGAAACCGTAACCTGTTTCTAACCATGGTGTCCACCCGCCACAAGGAAGTTCACATGGGGTGCAACGATCATACCCTGCCACTAATGATCTTAATGGATCATATAAACGTCTAAAAAGCCTGCTCGTAGAGATCTCTGTCACTAAAACATCATTGGTATATTGGAATCCTGACAGACTCTCTAGAGCTTCCTGCGCCGCTACTAATGGCAAATTGGCGAGCGTGCCAATTAGAAGAGTTTGCGTTACATTTGGGCTGACAATGTTATCAAGGCTTGTTGCAACACCAAACTGATTGCATTTTTCGGCTGCATTTGAGAGTGCCGACTGAAGCGTAAGATAGACGTTGTCGGAATCATATGTCAGCGTTGGCTTGATGAAGGCCGATAAAGTGGCGCTACTGAATGTCCCCGCCACACCTCCTTCTGCTGTCACAATAGTATACGGTTGTTGGAATCTAAACTTGCCATCCGCAGAACTGACGACGACGGTGCCTCCATTAAGTGTAGCTGTTCCTGATACATCAATGAGGTCGCTTTGCCCAAGTCCGTTTATCTCGACAGCATAAGTTCCATCGTTATTGATGTAATTTCCTACGGTCAAGTTGCCGATGCTTTCTCCTGGAGACACAACCCCCACGTTCGTAAGTGTACCTCCGATAGTTCCGTTACCTTTTAATGTCCCAAGAGAATTTGTCAGCACATCTCCCGCGAGCGATCCGTTCACAACTAAAATGCCCTCTTGAACTGTTGTCAGTCCTATATAGGTATTGGCACCCGAAAGTTTTTGTGTTCCAGCCCCAGTTTTCATTAATGTCGAGCTGGTTGCAGGGAAGTTTTGGATGGCCCCAGAAAATTCAGCTTGAGTCAAAGCGTCAGTATTGATAATCAACTGAGGTTGAGACTGGACAACGCTGGCGCTATCGCCATCGAGCCCGGCAATGCTGAAGGTGGAAAGTGTTGTTCCAATATTAAGCGAACTATTGTTCAACACGATGTTGGCGTTGCCTCCTGCGTTACTTCCTTGAACTTCAATTCCAAAGGAGCCAACAGTGCCCTGATTGACAGCTTGGATGGTCACTTTGCCGCTAGCCACATTGAATCCTTGGCCAAATACGATCTGCGAGCTTCCTACCGTTCCGGAATTGAATGCTCTGATAATAGATCCATCATTGAGCGTGCAACTTTGAGCAAAGGTAAGTTGGGAATCGCTAAGGTATCCGACAAAATTGTTGGGATTTCCTTCGTTTATAATCGCATTATTTGCACTAATGTCAAGGGCTGTTCCAGCAGTAAAATTCCCATTTACTAACATTTGAGCGCCATTGACTACCCCGATATTGTTAAAGGTTCCTGTTGTGTCGTTGTCTGTGCCGCTATTTGAAAGAACAATCGAAGCGTTATTGCCAAGAACGCAAGTACCGCCGAATTCGACTTGCGAGCTACCGATTGTTCCTATACTGTTGTTGCTTTGACCGGATGCATAACTTATACCTGAGTTAGATACGGTTAACCCAAAGTCGTTTTCTGCATGAAAATCGCTCACTGAATACAATTGTTGTCCTGCAAGTGTTGCTATGGCATTAGCCGCCGTCGTGTTGCTGCCTTGATAAGTTCCTGCATTTGATAACGTGATCGATGCGCGGTCCCCTACGGTGCCGCCATCAGCGAGATGTAATTGCGAGGCGGAATGATCAACGGAATTATTGTTTATAAAACCAACAAAATTTCCACCAGATCCTGTACTATCATCAAATCCGGTATTTGTTATCTCCAAAAAAAAATCATTGCCGATTTGAAATAGATCGTGCGCAGCCAATTGCTTGCCATAACCCATGAGGCTGCCTACTTGGTTGTTGGTGGTTGTATTAGAGGAGTTGGATCCGCTGTTTGAAATTGTAATAGATGCATTGTTTCCAATGATAAGACCATTCTGAAAGGCAACCTGTTGACCGTCTATGAGATCTCCAATAAAATAGTCTCCTACGCCGCTACCTGTGTTTGTCCCTGAATTACTGACACTAAGCGTGAAATTATCGCCAACCGAGAAGCCGCTTACGCAATTTAGCTGGTCACCGCCAGCGGAACCGACATTCACATACGTAGTAGACGCATGGCCGCTGAAATTGCCACTGTTAGTTATAGTGATATTTGCGCGGGTACCCAGAACGACGGGAGCGAAGAACGTGATCTGATCTGAAGAAACGTCTCCTACAGCATTCCCGCCAGTTCCATTGCTGCTATCAATGCCGCTGTTAGAGGCGCTCAGGCTAAAATTATCGCCAGCAACAAAGGCATACGAGCCAGGCGCTGTACTATCGCCGATGACTATCTGTTGGAGGTTCATGCCAGCGATATTAGAACCACCGTTTGTATTGGTACCGCTATAGGTTCCACTATTGGTAGCGCTGATGGCTGCATGATCTCCCAGTGTACATCCTTGTTGAAAGAGGATCTGATTGCCTGTCGTTCCTGAGTTGGAGTTAATCACTGCGATCTGGCAATTGCCATATCCGTTGCTAGTATCCGTACCGGTATTGCTGACCGTCAAGCTGAAATTGTCATCTGCTTCGAAAGCACCTCCAACAAAAAACTGTTGATCATTGAGATATCCAATAAAATCCGGGAAATTGGTTGTTTGTGAAGAGTTAATACCCATATTAGAAATAGTAATTGCGCAATTGTTGCCAACAGCTCCGGTTGTTTGCAAGATCATTTGTGCAGCATTGACTTGGCCTATGTTGCTGAGCCCAATGCCATGGCTGCTATCATTGCCGGTATTTTGTACTTCACAGCTAAAATTGTCTCCAACCTGGAACGCTCCTGAAGATATAAATTGACTGCCATTGATGATCGCAACGGCATCGCCTTGGACAGTGTTGGCGCCGCTAAAAGTCCCGCTGTTTGATACTGATACAGCGACTCTGTCACCTGCGGTAAATGATTGATCAAACCTCAATTGGCTGGCCCCTGTATTGGCAGATCCATTGTTGCCTGTGCCATTCGCACTATCATTGCCTACATTGCTTGCTGTGATATTTCCTTTCCTAGCAATGGTAAATGTTCCGGTAGAATGGACATTGGAATTGATTGACCCAATAGCCGTACCAGAAAGGCTACCTGTTAATGTAGCGCTATTTGAACTTGTGATGCTCGAACTACCAGAAGTCCCTGTTCCTCCAAGGAAAGAAACGAGATCTCCAGGAAAGGAACTGTTGTTAGTGTTAGTGACAGTGATGGTGGGATTCGTATTGGGGCCGGTAAGGCCTGCTCCGTTAAAAGTCAGTGTTGTGTTGTTGAAATTAAAATTAAAGATCGATGCTTTACGAGGAAAATTGAAAGTAGAAACAAAAAATGGTAAAGAATTTTCGGTGGGGTTGGTATCGATACCAGAAATGGCGCTATTGAAGATCGCATCGTCGTTACTCTCTGGAATCGTATTAGGATTCCAATTGGCGGAGTCGTTCATATCATTATTTGGACTTTGAGCCGCCCAAGTGATCGATGCGGCATGTGCGGCGCTCGAACATGCGATTAGGCATGGGAAAATGCATTGGAGCAAAAAATGACGGGTGATCATATCTGAACTCTATATGGTATTGTTTTTTTTATTTTGCTTTAAATTTTTAGATATTGTGAATAAAAAGGTTTTTGTCAACTCAATTAGTCCACCAAGAGAACTGTGGGGGTTCTCAACTGATTGCAGAAACAGTTATCGAAATAGGTTCTGCAAGACGGATGCCTTCATCATCCAAGGCGGAATGCCAATTTTTATGGAATTGACATATATCATCAAAAATGTCATTTTATCGTGATCACTGTAATTCGATTGGAGGTATAGAATGAAAAAAACAAGATACGATGGATTGGGTTTCCCAATCGATTTGAAAGGAGTGAAAACTCGTGAATTTCGCGGGGAGATCCTACCCGATATAAATCACCGAGAACTCGAAGATCTAGTATTTAAAACCCTTTTATGGCTTCCTGCACATTTCTCAGGCGCCCATCTCTCTTTTGTTCGCGGTTATATGGGATTATCCCAAAAAGAATTTGCAACAACATTGGGATTAAAGACCCACGCTACCATTTCTGGATGGGAAGGCAAAGAGAGCAAAGCTACAGGAATGCAGGGAACGACAGAGGTGGTAATCCGAATGCTTATGGCCGAGTTCATTAAAGAAGACTGTTTTGCTACGCATTTCAGAGAATTTCTGGAGGTCACCCATCCCCCAAAAAATCTAGAAGTGAAGGTGGCTCAATTTTAGAGGTCTCGGAGTTCTCCGCTTTGATTTGTAACGTATCCATGGTTGGTTTGGTTGGCGGGGTTGAGCTTAAGTCAATAATTGAAACTTTCTCTCGATGGAGTAGATAAAAATCATAATTTGATCGAAGAATAGATTTTGCAACTAACATTAGTAAAGGAATAACAACAGTAAAGTATGATGCTACTTTTAAAGCAGTTAAAGAAGATTTTGAATCAACTAAACACACACCCTCAGAGTTTCCTTTTGTATATCCTGGCTCAATTTTCGCTTTCTTACCCCCTAGATAAAAGTAACTATCAACTTTTTCAAGTAGAAACAATCCTGTTGAATTATAGGTATTACCGCAACTAACAGCTGTAAAAAAAACTTATTCTGTTTATTAGTTATCCAATGTTTGTTATATAGAACACAAAATGTAAACTAATTCAATATAAAATTCAAGTCAAATTTCAGAAAGGATCTATGAGTACATTCATCAAATTATATACGGCAATACCTATGGAGATTGAACATTATGCCTGCCTTCTGTCGCCGTTAACACGGCTTAATTTTTGATTGAATTTCACCACAGGTTGACACCTGCGGCTACATTCTTTTGCCGCATTCGCGGCTTTTATTTTAACAACGATAACAATTAAATGTTTTGCTTGAAAACGTCAGTTTTTTCCTATAGGTTACGATTATATTTAACGTTAAGGTGATATGTCGGGTGTTTGGACTCTTGCTTCTATTTGGATTGGATTAGCACTGTTTTCTACTTTCATTTCTGTCCGTTTGGGTATTGCCACAGCTTTGTCTGAAATCTTAGTCGGCATTGCCGCTCAGGCAATTATCGTTTCTTTCTTTACCAATTTTTCTCTGGGAACAAATGAATCCTGGATTACTTTCTTAGCAGGAAGCGGTGCAATTATTTTAACTTTTTTGGCAGGTGCTGAATTAGACCCATCAGTCATCCGCACGAAATGGAAAGAAGTCAGCTTAATCGGACTGGTTGCTTTCTTTACTCCGTTTTTCGGATGCGCTGCTACGGCTTACTACATTTTAAATTGGAATTTAATGGCAAGTTGGCTATGCGGAGTGGCCTTGTCAACGACTTCAGTGGCCGTTGTTTATGCGGTCATGCTTGAATTAGGGCTTAATCGCACAGAATTTGGGAAGGTTGTATTAGGCGCTTGTTTTATTAACGACCTTGGTACCGTCATTGCGCTTGGTCTTATTTTTTCGCCTTTCACTGTAAAAACGATCATTTTCATTACGCTAAGTATTCTGGTATTCGTCTTTCTTCCTCGCGTAACCAGGATTTTTTTTGAACGTTATGGCGACTTGCCTGCTGAAATCGAAACAAAATATATTTTGCTTGTGCTGTTTGGGTTAGCGGCATTAGCCACATGGGCCGGAAGCGAGGCTGTATTACCTGCCTACATTATTGGGATGGTATCAGCTGGTGTGATGGGAAAAAATCATGCGTTTATCCGCCGCCTTCGGACTTTAACATTGGGATTCCTCACGCCATTTTATTTTATTCGCGCAGGCTCATTTGTTTCTGTCCAGGCATTGGTTGCAGCCCCTTTTGTCTTTATTATTTTACTTACTGCCAAGATGGTCTCGAAAATTGTTGGGGTTTTTCCTGCTGCCAAGCTAGCAAAATATCCAAGATTAGAGGCGATTTATACAACACTTTTGATGTCTACTGGGTTGACGTTCGGAACAATTTCTGCTTTGTTTGGGTTATCTCATGGAGTGATTACTGAAGAACAATATTCTTATTTAGTTGCAACAGTGATCGGAAGTGCAGTTATTCCTACAGTCATAGCAAATGCTTTCTATTTGCCAAGACATCTATTGGATCCTCAGCCTGAGATCGATAAAACCCGCGTAGAAGATAAAAAGGAATAAAGGAGAAAAAATGATTAAGAAAATTTTAGTTGCTTATGATGGCTCCGAAGAATCACATTCAGCATTCATGTTTGGCCTTGATATGGCGAAGAAATTTGAAGCAGGACTTGAAATCCTTTCCGTAATACGTGTCCTCGAGCCTCCTGAAGATGTTGAAACTCGCGATAATTTAGAACGAGGCGAAGAACATTACGAGAAATTTTTTAAGCGCTTAAGAGCTGAAGCTCATGAGAAAGGCATCCATATTAAAACCGAAGTGGCGCTTGGCCATCCCGCTGAACAAATCATCCGATGGGCTGAAAAAAATCATGTGAATATTATCTTGATGGGACACCAAACAAAAAACACATTTGGCAGATGGTTATTAGGCTCAACTCCAGACAGAGTCGTTCACCATGCACCTTGCACTGTAATCATCGTTAAAAATAATCACTATGAAAAATAGACTTTGTCAAAACTCAAATGTAGCTTGTTTTTCAGGGGGCTGAATGCCCAAAGAACGCAGAAATGTTTTAATGGCTTCTTGCGATAATTGGTCGGCCATTTCATTTTCGCGATGCCCCGTGTGGCCTTTGATCCAGGACCATTCAATGGAATGCTGTGAAACCAAAGAGTCTAAGCGCTTCCAAAGATCAATGTTTTTCACCAACGTTTTATCTTTAGTTTTCCAACCATTCCGTTTCCAACCTGCTATCCAATCCGTTATGCCATCTTTTAGATAGTTAGAATCGGTCGTAAGCTTCACCTTACAGGGGTGTTTAAGGGCGGCCAGAGCTTCGATAGCGGCAGTCATCTCCATACGATTGTTAGTCGTATAGGCTTCGCTTCCTGAAAGGTTTTTCTCGCGTTCCTGATAACGCAAGACTGCTCCCCATCCTCCAGGACCAGGATTGCCCCAACAGCCGCCATCTGTAAATATTTCCACGATATTCGAATTCATAACCATAGTTTACTACAAGTTTGATTTTATTGACTAAAAAAGATGCTGCAGCCAATAAATCCACGTGGATGGGACTTCTTCCTGGGCAAATAAAGGGACTTTTTGCAGAGCTTGTCCTTCATTATTTTTTATCGTCAATTCTCCCACTCGCTGATCTTTTTTTATGGGGGGCGCTACAACGTCCCATGTGAGGAAGCATTTAAGTTTGGGTTCTTCGGCGGGATAGTAATCAATAAAAACATTATTTTGGATATAGGTTTTAACAGGGGAAACAGCCCCTTTGACCTCAAGCGTAAATTTTTGAGGTCCTGTTTTTAAGAGTGTGCGTTGCACCTTGGGCTGATTAAAAGCAGTTTCAAACATTTTGATACAGTCTTTAAACATATCCTCACGCTCTTTAGTTTTTAATAAAACGCAAATCAGAGTGCGCTCATTGTGTTTAGCGGCTCCGACAAAGGTGCTTAAGGCAATAGAGGTGTATCCTGTTTTCACTCCGATGGCTTTTTGATAGTAATATTTGCCTGAGCGCAAAAGACGGTTGCTTTGTATGAGGGTTGCCGGCTCCTGTTTATTGGTCTTTGGCCGTGTATAGCGGACGGAAGAGACGATTTGTCGGAAAGTCGCATTTTTCAAGGCTTCTCTTGTGATCAAAGCCATATCATAGGCAGTGGTTTGATGCATGGGATGATGCAATCCGTGAGGATTATAAAATGTTGTCTGGCCGCAGCCAATATCTTTGAGATACGCGTTCAATTGATTCATAAATTCAGGGATCGTACCGCCGATGTGCTGGGCGATGACATTAGATGCATCATTGCCGGAGGCTACCATCATCCCATGCAATAAATCGTTTAAAGTCAAGACTTCTCCTTTTTTAATGCCAATATGCGATCCGCCAGGCACGAGCCAATAGGCAGGCAGGGTGTACTGGGCCCTTCTTTTCGCCTCTTCGGCGATTGAAGCCACGGATTCTTGCTCGGCAACGATCTTTGTATCCAATTGATTGCCCTTCATTTTTAGTGCATAGAGGGCTGTAGCAATTTTAGTAATGCTAGCAGGGTATTGCAATGATCGGGCATTTTTTTCGAAAAGAATCTGTCCGGTTTCAGCATTCATTAAAATAGCTGCTTCTGCATTTACACTGATGGGCAATGGTTCGGCCAATATGAATTGAGTAATGATGATCCCTAAAATGCATAATCCACGTAAAAACATAGCTCTATTTTTCCTTGAAATTGATCTTGGAAGCTAATTTACATGAAAATCATTCTAAATTCAATAAGAGAAAGCTGAAAAGTGGAAATGCGTTGGCCTAGAAATTGCATCAGTAAACTATAATTGAAGAGTTAATTAGATTTTTATAAATAAATATGAACGGAAATTTATTATAAAGTATAATAGACGTTGAGGTTTTGTTATGGATAATTTGTCGAATGTGGAAGAGTATTATAAAAAAGTTTCTAGAGATATTTTAAAGTGGCTTCCTGAAGGAATTCAATACGTAGACTTAAGTCTGTTGAATCGCTTTGATTTATTGGATTTTTACAATCAAGAGAAGAATGATGCTGCTCTTGCATGTTATTTTCATGTAATTGAGTCAAAAGAGAAACTTACTCTTATCAATGATCAATTTATTGTTTGGATTGTCCCTGAAAAAATAAACGACATGCCTATCACCTATACATTAATTGCCCTCAATCATGAGGAGGATCCTCAATTGGAAATGGCTTTTGCATCTTCAGGGGTTTATAATAGTTCCCGATTGGTATTAAGAGTCCTTGAAAAGTTTTTACATGAAATTCAAGAAAACGAAGACGTGCTTTTTAGAATTAGAAAATCCACTTAACTTCGATACTTAACCAGGGTTAGAACATTGTAGTTGTCCTCGCGCTTATAATTGACTTCATCCATTATTTTAAGGATGAAAAAGACTCCATACCCGCCGATGGTTCGACTTTGGAGGGGGTTTCCGACGATATATTTTTTAGCATCTGTCAAGGGATTATAGGGGATTCCGTGATCCTTAATCACGATTTTGATCCCTAATTTTTCCGGTGGGGAACAGAGGATTTCAATTGTGCCAATGCGATCAGGGTAGCCATAACTAATGATATTTACCAGGGCTTCTTCGGTGGCAAGTTCAATTTTGGATACAATTGATGAGTCGAAACCTGCCGACTCGGTCTGTTCTTTCACGAATTGAATCATCTCGTGAAGTTTATCTAGGGAAGCTGGAAAATTTTTGATCATTGGTTCTCTGCTTCTTAGTTACCAACTCTGGCACACATAATCCACTAATTTTTGCGCCAAGGCTCGATAAAGAGGTGTATTCACAGCTTCATGAGCGGCATCAATGTCTCCCAATTGTCCCAGTGAGAATATGTTGACGCCATTGCGGCTGGAGTAATAGTCGTGGTCGAAATCTACACTAGCCATAATCTTAGCGGGCCCTAAAACTACTTTTCCTGTGCAAGCTTCGACCAAACTTACCTCGGCAAACGCGGTTATCCGTGTTTCCGTGGGTATGACCGATTTGGTCAAATCTCCTCTCTTCTTGCGATCATAACGGAAGCCGATATTTTCATCACGAAAATCAGTTAAATTTACTTTTAAAACTAAACTCCCTCCTTCACGAACATATTCAAATTCTCCGGAAAGAGAGAGTTGATGAATCAAAGCGCTAGTAAAAGATCCGTCTAGATCTCCTAATACAAAAGGCACCGTTACGGTTCTGTAGTTCGAAGATAATTCGCCTGAGCCAAAGCGATAGCCGCAGCTTGTCAGAAAAAGAAGCTGAGAGATTCCAAAAAGAAACAATAAAACAATCCTGACAGGCATGTTCACTGATTATTTGCAGCGGACCGGGTACGGGTTATTTGGGCCAATCTATCCTGGCATCGCTGTGCGACAGAGGTTTCAGGGAATTGATTGATGGCATTGTGATAATAGATCACGGAAGCTTTAATTCTGTGAGTTCTTTCGTAAAATTGGGCGGTTTCATAAAGCCCATTGGCATAAATTTCTTTGATGTTTAGCACAATTTTTTCAGCTTCTTCCAGTCGTTCATCGCGGGGAAAATCTTGTTTGAACCTGCGCACATTGATTTGTGCAAAAGCTAAGAGATCGGGATTTTGGAATTCATTTTGACTTTGATCTAGATAAAGCTTGGTGATCAAGAGATAGCTGGCGGGCGCGAGTTCATCCTTTGGAAAACGCCTGATGAGCATTTGAAAGGAATCCACACTTTCGCGGTAATTTTTCATGCCCCATAGCAGATTTCCTTTTGAAAACATAGCTTTGGCGGCGATTTGATGGCAGGGAAGGGCTGCAATGACCTCATCGTATATTTTCAATGCCATGGTTCTTCCGGAGGCCCATTTGGGGAGCTGTCTAGTTCCCAGAAGCCTTCTCTTAGCGCCGTAAGTAAAATTCTCGGCTATGAAAAATTTATACTCAATGGCGTGTTGAAAGAAAGAGGGGTGACTTTTGCTTTTCAAGTAGTCTGAAAAGGCATCATTTGCAAAATCAAATTCTTCAAGATGGTAGTATGAAACGCCTAAATAGTATAGCGAATCGGATGCAAAAGAGGAGTGGGGGAAATTGGTGGTCACTATTTTAAATTCCCTGGCGGCTGTCTCCCAATCTTTTGATTCCATGGCCTGGCAACCCTCTTGGTAATGGTCTTGAACAGGCTTGGTCGCGATCTCGCTGGCATCCACAAGCCTTCCATTTTTGAGGGTCCAAGCTGCTTCTACTTGTGTATTGCAAGCCATCCATATGGTGAGAAAACTAAGAATGTATCTTTTTTTACGCATAGTCATTACCTCCGAAGCACTAAATGATACACGATAGTTTAGGTAGACGTTGTTAAAGTAGCAAGGAAAAACGAAAAGTAATCTAAAACTCGAGCCGTTGTACAATTGACCACAGAGCCAGTGAGATCACTGAGAAGGTTTGAGATAGGGAGGGTAATGGACTGTTTAAATATTTATAGACAGAAATGCTCTTTTATTGTAACTTTAGCCAAGTTTACGCTTGTAGAGATCTCTCTGGCGGCGGAACAGGTAACTGGTCTACGAGTCACAGGCCGTTGAAGCAAGAATTAATTAATGGAATATTTGTCCATAAATTATCTATTCTCACTCTTTGAGTCCTCTCAAATGTCTCATGTTTTCTCTGCGATCTCACTGGCTCTGTGGTGAAGATGTGCAAAGTCGAGTAAAGCAGAAGGGCTAGGCAGTTTTATGCGTTTTTTTTGACCCTTTTTTCTTGTTTTCTAAGCTAGCTTGCAGCAGGGACATAATATCATGAACTTTGGTGTATTGAGGCTCCTCTGTTTTGGGATGAATGGGACGCCCTTTTGCTTTCTGCTTGATAATCTTCTTAAGTTGTTCTGCATAAGTATCCTTAAATTCCGTAGGTTCGAATGGGACGGTAAGCTGATCGATCAATTGGATAGCGATGTCTATTTCTTTGCCAACAGATTTGCCTGTCGAGGGAAGCTTTAAATCCTGTGGGCGCACTAATTCATTTTGATAGCGTAATTCATTAAGAATAATCATATTCTCATGAATTTTTATCACCCCAAGATGTTCTCGGTTTCTTAAAATGTATTTGGCAAGACCTACTTTTTTGGATTTTTTCAGAGCTTCTCGCAAGAGGGCATAGGCTTTGTCTGCATTTTTATCCGGCTCTAAAAAATAGGGTTTTACATAATAAACGGAATCCACCTCGTCCTCTCGGAGGAAGTTGATGATTTCAATGGTTTTTGTTTTTTTTAGGTTGGCTTTTTCAAAATCTTCATCTTCGAAAACAACAAAATTGCCCTTTTCATATTCATAACCTTTGACGATTTCTTCCCATGGCACTTCTTTATTTTCAAGTTTGCACATTCTGGCATACCGGATTTCTGAAAGGTCTTTTTTATGCAGCAAAACAAACGAGATTTCTTTTTCCTTGCTGGCTGTGTACATTTGTATAGGAATATTAACTAAACCAAAACTTAAAGCTCCCTTCCAAATTGCACGCATACTAGATCCTTATGTTATAAAATATGGATCAAGCTAATTATAATTGTTTAATACTAACTAATTTTAGAATAATTTATTGATAGGCAAGAGGTCAAATGTTTTCACGGATTAAGCTTTTCAAAGAGAAGCAGAAATTCTTCCAGGGAAAGCTCTTCAGGGCGCGCTTGTGTATTTTGTCCAATTTCTGCCAAAGCTTGCTCGATCGCTTTTGGATCATAAAGTGAGCGCAGGGATCCCCGCAGCATTTTGCGTCTATGCTCAAAAGCTGTGCGTGTCATTTCGAAAAACTTCTGTTGATCCGAAACTAGGGGAGGAGTCTTTAAATCTAAAGTCACGACAGCTGACTGAATTTTAGGTTCAGGATAAAAACAATGTTTGCTTACGGTAAAAGCGTAACGCGGCGAGCTATAAAAATTGAGAAAGACGGTAAATGAACTGTAATCGCTGGTTCCCGGTTTAGCGGTAAAGCGGCGAGCCACTTCCTCTTGAACCATGACCGTTATGCTTTGAAAAGTTTGATGCAGCAGAACCAAACGTGCCAAAATCGGTGTGGTCAGATGATAAGGCAGGTTGGCGATCACTTTAGCTTTCTTGCCATCAGTTAAATGTTCGGACAAGGCATTTTCGATAGGAAATTCGAGGATATCTTGAGTGTGGATATCAATGTCCTTGCCGGCGGTTTTTAATCTATTTAAAGCATCCGCCAGCACTTTATCCTTTTCCACTGCAATAACTTTTGCGCCGGCATCCAATAGGGCTTCCGATAGCGAACCAGGCCCTGGGCCTATTTCCAGCACAACATCTTGTGGGGTGACGTGTGCTGCCGAAATGATTTTTCTAATGATGTTGCCATCAATTAGAAAATTTTGGGATAGGGATTTTCTGGGGTTTATGCCTAAGCTATCTAAAAATTGTCGAAGTTCGCTAGGTTTATATATAGGCATTTATTTCAACAAAAAGGGCTGAAAATCATCTGAAACCATCTCTTTAAGATGGCTGTCCTGCACATCAAAATGTTGCCGAAGCTTGAGGATGTATGCAGAGCTTTCTTTGGCAGCAGCTTGGCTTAGCAAGAACTCCTTCAGCTCATTTTCAACTTCCTTGAAGGGGATAATTCCGCCTTCTGTTTTATCTTTAAGATAAAAAATGCGAAAAACAGTAGATTTATCGCTGCGGCTTTTCTGTGCAATGGGTTGGCTATATGAGCCTTTGTCGAGGGGGAGCAAGCTTGCCTTGTAGGCAGACGAGATGTCTTTTTCTTGATGGCGGTATTCTTCTGAAACGTTAAAGGAGACTCCCTTGCTTAGGGCTTCTTGTTTTTTGATTTTGTCTGCGATATCGCTTACAGGCATCCCCTCCTGAGTGAGGAGATGATAAGCGTAATTGGCTGTTTCAGCTGCCTGTGTGGGGTCTTCGCTGCGTATAGAAATGACATAATAAAGCCATTCTGCAGGACGTATATTCTTTTTGGCGTATTCTTCGTAGGTGTCGCGGATCATTCGGGGAGTCACTAATTGCATGGCTTTGACATTGGCGCGCAGATAAAGCATGCGCCTGATGATGATGTCCCCGTGCAACATTTTGAAGGCTTCATCATAAGTGAGCCCGACTTTATCCAAGTTTGCGATGATATTGGGCCCGAAAAGGGCTTCCATTTCTTGGCGCACATCGCCGTTGGTGACTTGAAGCTTGCATTCTTCCGAATCAGCTATGATTAATTCTTTTTCAATCAATTCATTAAGCACATGCTTCCAATTGGCTTGGTAAAACTGATGGCGTGCCGGAAGCGAGGTGGTGTATTCGGGAAATTCTTTATAGAAAAGCAGATCCATTTTTTTCATCACATCGATTACTGAAATGGCTTTTCCATTTACTTTTGCCAAAATGCGGTTGTTAATGGTTAACTGCGCAGTGGTGGTGGGGGCAAAAAGAAACGGTTCATTTTTAGCAAAAATGCTTGCTGTGATTAATTGGAGTCCAGCAGACAAGACCAAGAATTTCTTTTTCATATGTTTTAGAGGGGGTTAAATACCAGGAACAAATCATATCCTAAGCCGTTTTTCCTGAGAAGCACAAACTCCTATCTTGGCGCTAGGCTGTCGTAGTTTTTGGCTATCCAGGCTGAATGTCCCGCCATTTTCTGGATGCGATAGTGCTCTTCAAAATCGCGATAGGTATGCAGGCGCGCGGCAGCCGGAAATATCCCCAGTTTAATTCCTTTTTCAGCGAGCTTGGAGGCATTTTTTGAGTTGTGATATTCTAAGCGTTCCATCGCTTCCACATATTTTTCCTTATCGATTTTTCCTTGAGATGCCAAGGAATCCAAGTGGTTGATCTTTGAGCTAACGAATGCGTTTTGCAATTCAAATAAGATCGAGCCAATGGTTTGACCTTCGGAGTTATGGGTGGAGGGGCTCACAAAAATCATGCGGCGATCGGGATCCCAGAATGCTCCGAATTGTTGCGAGAGGGGATGATTGTTAATCGCTATGCCAATGGAGCCTTCTTTTTGGATATCTTCAATTAATCTCTTTACTTCTGGCAACTTCTGAATAGTTTTAAAACAGGATTGTAATTGAGGGGCGCATTTTACCATTTGTTGTGTCTGGTTTCCGGCTGCCAAAACTAATGGGTTTTGGAGGATTGCAATTAAACTGAAACAGACAACTAATATTTTAAGCATAAATATCCTTTCATTAATCTAAAAAGATATCAGCATATAGGTTTGGCAAAGTGTTTGCAATTAAATAGAGATAAAAGAATTTTAATGATTTCAATCTTTTAAATTTAAAAAATTGTGGCTCATCGCTCAAATGACTACTTATTCCTTTATTTCCACCCAACATTGAAAAACAGGATATGCATAAAGCCGCATGCGGCTTTATGCATATCCTGTTTTTCAATGAGAAGATGTATTAACAGTTCGATCTTCAAGTATTTTATATCGTTGCATTTATATAATTTCTAGTATAAAATCAAAGGCGTTTTTTTTATTAAACTTGTAATAATTTTAGATGGAGATCTTATGACTGTTGACGTTTTTAATTTTCCTATAGAGAATAGTTTGAAACCAATTCAAGACGAAAAATCAGTTGAACCAAAAAGGAACGTTGCTTTAATTGAGAATATAAATGCAAGTTTTTCAAAGGCATTAACTCCCGAAGATGAAAGAGATTATGTGGTTTTATTAAATAAAATTCAGAATGTTGTAATTCCAAATTTGGATACTAACTGTGAGTTTCACCATGAAAATCTAATCATATACAGTAATAACTTTTCTTTTAAAGATGACGTAACAATATATCGACAAAAGAATTATTCAATAAGCGATTATACTGTATTATTTAGCATTTTAGAAAAAAAACCGATGCCATTAAATGGAATCAGCGAGCTTGAGTTCAAAGCGGTAAAGAAGTTCTATCAGGAATATCTCAAAGGCAATATATTTTTAAAAGGATCCATCAATCCAATTGATGAGATTCAGCTTAATCAGGCAGTGATTAAATTGCTCACTCGTCGAATTGGCAGAGAAATTCTCTTTCAAACAGAGAGAATGATGGGTTGGGGGGTGATTCCTCGCATAACCATTATGTCTAGCGACATAAACTGTTACAATTCGGAGACTGGGGTTTTATCCATTAACATCAATGGGCCGGGCACTTTTTTACCAACATTAAATACTGATCGCAAAAAAGTGGGTACTTATTTAAAAGCAAATACCGTCAATCCATTCTACATAACTTTAGGACATGAATTAATACACGCCATACATAAAGATTGCCTCTTAGGAGATCCTAACGTCAGCTTAATTTCCGCAAAAGAGATTGAAAAAAATTTCAGGTTTCACTGCGAACAGGTAACAATTACAGGCCTTAAAAAACCTATAGAAACTAATTTCAAATTAAATCTCGAACTAGAATATAAAAAAAATCTGAAGATGGAAGGCGATAGTATTTTTAAAAAATGGTTTTTTGAAGATTGTGAAAATATATTCGGGCGGGTCGATTATATTTTTCAAGATCGCCTTAGTATGGAAGAAACAGATGGATTTGATCAGCTAAATGAAAATGATTTGCGTTCGGCTTTTGGATTGCCCCCAAGATTGGATCATAGAGGCGTTATTCTGGATCCGATAGAATTTGAAGATTATCTGAAAAGCACCGTTAGTTCTAATTCGTTCTGGCAAATAGATGAATTGTTAAAGATTAAGAGGATCAGTTTAGCAACTCTTTCCGCAGTCGCCGTAGACCTAGAAGCAGAGAAGGTTATACGCCATTATTTTTATAACAGAGCTAATCTTGAGGGGGGTGACGAGATAGGCAGGGATCTATACTTTCATGCAATTCAAAGAGGTAAAATTAACATCCTTCTCTTACTAATTGACATGGTGGGGTTAGATACTAATTTATGTGATAAATACAAAGATACGCCTTTATTCTTTGCTGTGGAAAAGGGAGACTTGGATATTGTTAATCTTCTTGTTGAAAGGGGAGCTAAATTGGATGTGATTAATAAGTACGGCGAGAATCTTTGCCATGTTGCGGTTGAAAGTGAGAAACTGCATGTTTTAAGTAGGCTAGTCAATTTAAAAGTGGATGTCAATAAGCCTAATAATAAGGGAATCACGCCTTTGGGTCTTGCAAAGGAAATAAAGAATCAAGAAATGATTGATTTTCTGCTCGCAAATGGTGCTAGCTAATATTTGGTGCGGTGACAAGTCACCGCACTGCAAAATTATCGATATTTAAGCACAGCTCCAAAAAAGCCGTCCATGCCGCCCTCTGTGGGCAAGCTTTGAAAATAAGGGCCGACAAGCTCCAGAGGGTAGATTTTCAAGAAATGTTCCACTTGATCTTGATTCTCTTCTTTCAGGAGGCTGCAAGTGCCGTAAACGATGCGCCCTTCCGGGTGCATAAAACTGAGCGCTTTTTCAAATATCGACCGCTGCTGTCCAACTAATTTCACAAGGGCCTCTTCAGAGAATTTCCACTTCATATCTGGATTGCGCCGTATTGTTCCGCTTCCGGAACAGGGGACATCAACTAATACCCAAGCCATCTTTTTTTTGAGCTTTTTTAACTTAACGTCTTCAGCTTGAATGACTTGAGCATTTTGGATTCCCGCTCGGCGCAGCCTTTGACGGCTTTCTTGCAAGATATAAGCGCGGATATCATGTAAATAAATTTGCCCTGTGTTGCCCATTTTGGGAGCAAATGCCAAGGTTTTGCCTCCAGAACCGGCGCAATAATCAAGAATGAGTTGACCAGGTTGGGCATCGACTAAATTTGCCAAGAGCTGGCTGCCCTCATCTTGTACTTCAAATAGGCCTTCTTTATATTCGGCTAAACTAAAAAAGTTGATTTTCTTGTGAAAAGTAATCCCATTCGGAGCCCATTGGCATGGGGAAACAGAATAGAGATTTTGCCATCTCTCCAACAAATCATCTCGAGTAGTTTTCAAAGGATTGCAACGCACTGTGGTGGGGGCAGGCAAATTATTGGCTAGGCAAATTTGGCAAGCTTTTTCCTGGCCATGGCTTTGAACGATGAGGTCAAAAAGAATTTTGGGATGGCTTAAACGAATATGTAAGGGAATGTCATCTCGTTTTTGTATTTCAGCCAGGTTTGTCGTAGATAGGACTTGCAAACGCTTTTCCCAGGAAATCGGTTTTTCGCATAAATGATCCAGCAAGTCGCGCCATCTCACTAAGGAGTAAACAGTTTCGGCGATGAATCCTCGGTCTTTGGAGCCTAAAGCTTTATGTGCTCGAAAGTAATGGTTAATGAAGAGATCTAAGGGAAGATGCTGATCGTCATAGCCTTCTAAAAGCTTTAATAAATGGTATTGATGGAAAGGTATTTTCATAAAAGTATAAGGCTCAAAAATGAGTATCGTTCAAAAACAAATAGAATTTAGACAACACTCTTTTATGCCGTCCTTACAGGACTCGATTGTTTATTTAATTAACCCAGGCCTCCGCTTCGCTCCGACCTGGGCTGTAACATGCCGGCCTTTCAGGCCTTTGTAAATCCCTCTTAGCAGGCCTGAAAGGCCGGCATAACCGCCACTATGCAATGGCCTAACATGGTGGACATCGTGGACTATTCGCTTGCACATCGTCCATTATGTCCACTATGTCCATTATGTCCATTATGTCCATTATGTCCACCGTGTTAGGCCATTGCGTAGTAATGGTTATGCCGGTCTTTCAGGCCTTTCTAATCCCTCTTAGTAGGCCTGAAAGGCCGGCATGTTACAGCCCAGGTCGGAGCGAAGCGGAGGCCTGGGTTAGTTAAATAAACAATCGAGTCCTGTAAGGACGGCATAAAAGAGTTATCTTGACTTGAGTTGTGCCCAAAAACTTAAGGTTCAGTATATTAGAATATTGTAAATTTTGCCAGGGCAATTTTAGTCTGAACTAAGAAGGCCGTTTATGCCTATAGATGGTTGTCTTTTGCGCAATCTTTCTTTAACAAGCGGACGTTCAAGCAAGCTTAAAGCCAAAAGCAAACGTTCTCTGCGATTGTTCATGACTTGCTCTTTGACAAATAGGGTAGCTGCATGAATATCTACATGGAATTTTCTCTTATAGGCTTCATCCTCTTCTTTTCGAATTAAAATTAAAATGATCTTAAAGAGAATGGCGTTGCATTTGCCTGCGCGGTCCATTGAATCTTTGCAGCAAAAAATGAGAAAATCGGCTCCGGAGTGTTTAAGAAAAGAAAGGGCTAATCGGGCATAGGCGATATCGATAAAACCTAGCCTCTCCAATAATATGAAAGACTTTTTTTTCTCAAACAAGTCTTCGTGCAACTCTTCAAGAATTGTGCCGATTCCGGCTGTAAAATCCGCATTTTGCAGCCATTCTGAAGGAAGATGGTAGCCATTTCTTTCTCCGCATAACATTTTCTTGAAGGTGTTCAGAAAAATATCGGCCTCATCCATTTGGCTAAACTCGCCGGTTTGATAATAAAAAGCCGAATCGTGCGATAAAATTCCCAGATAAAAAGTATTGGAGAATTTTTGTTGTAACTTGTGGAGGGCTCTGTTACGTTCAGTTTCTGATCCAATCAGGCGTTCATGATCATCCTGCAAGCTTAAAAACAGCAATTTTTTGTGGAGAAGGGTTAAGGCCCCGGTAAAAGTTTCAAATTCAGGTATGATTTGGGCTGCTCCTTGCCAAGTCATGCTGTTGTAGTCGGTGCGCTGTCTGGTAGGAGTCCCGACTCGTATCACTCTGACGACTTTGGCTTCACCCTCCTTTGATTGAATAGACATGTCGTAAAGAATATAAGGGATGTTATCGCATTTGTGCGGATCGTAGTTAAAATTGATAGCTCCCGGCACAGTTTTTTTTAGTTTCTCAAACACAGTCCAAGTCTTGGGGGCTGAAGCTATCGCCTCAAACTGTTTTTCCAATGGCATGCAAAGGGGGTGGTTTTCAGGCGCTTCTCCCAATGCTTTAATACCTTCTTGGAGAACATGGATCACATATTCTTCCGCAAAAGGATGCAAATCCACTTCAGTAAAACGGTATAGGCAAATGAGTAAAAGGCTAATGACAAATGGATCCCTGATGTCTTGATGCCGGCATTCCGCAATTTCAGTGCAAATGTTTTGAAATTCGGCACAACTCAGGGTCTTGCGCAATTTTTCAATAAAAATGATGTGATTCAAGAAATAGGGGCGTTCAGGATTGGGATAAGAGATGCACTCCAAGACTTCTAAAGTCTTTTGCTGAAAAGGAGTTGGATTAGCGGCCTGCTCTTTTAGCATTTGATATAAACTGCCGAGCTTCACAGGGATCTTTTGAAAGGCATAGATGATGCCTTTCAAGCTTAAATCATACTTTTGTTTTTCCCAAGGGTGTTCCGTCTTTTGAAAACCGCTTTTGATTGAAGAGAAAACTGAGCAAGAGACATTGTTGACTGCATTTAATAATCCCCAAACTGGACGACCATAGGATGGGGACGAGGGGTTTATTTCCGGATCTGGGCACTGCTGGTATAATTCTGGAATGTGGCTGCTTTCCAGGCTGGCTATCTTAACAAATTGTTCCACAATCTCTTCATCTGAAATTTCGGATTTTGTGCAAACTAGCCTTGTTAAAACAGCCGTTTCAATACGTGCAATAGTATCCAGTTGTTCCTTATTTTCTTCCTCAAAACGATCAGCCCCACCTTCAAACTGTTTTACCGGTGAACATGCTGTTAACAACATATGCAAGTCCTTGTGTGTGGAAGAGTTATAGAAACAACTGATTAAAATTCATTTTTGCATATTTATACTTGTTTTCCAAATTCTATTTTCTTAAAAATGGGTTTCCTTAAATTTATACGATGGATGGCATACCATATTCCTAAAATGATTAAAACTGTCATCCAAATGATCGTTCTGGGAATATTGAAAATAGGATAAGGCTTTTGCGGAGGGGGGCCTAACCTGTCTCCCGGAGGCCATATAATTAAAGAGGGCGCTCCTTGCAAGTTTGCTTGAGGAACAAATCCAAAAACCCGGCTATCGCCGCTTTTGGCATGATTATCGCCCAAGGCTAAATAATGCTTGTCCGGCACTTTCAGCCCGAATGACTTTAAAAATTCTTTGTTGATCTGCCCCTCTTTTAGCGGAGGGCCGTAATCCTTAAAAGCTATATAGGAATTTTGGCCTGAAGACTGCTGTTCGCGTTTTTGTTCCTTCTGATTAAAGCTAATTAAAGTGGGATCGTCTTTTTTAAAGATTGGGGCTCCTAGAAGATAAAGGTCTCCATCGCGAAAGTAAGCATATCGATGCGGAAAGAAAATCTTATTCGAAGCATAGGGTTCATAAGCTGAACTCATTTCCATGCCTAAATTATAAAGTTTCTGAATATGGGAAGGATCATGCTTGTACAGGGGATGACTGCTTGGCAAAAGTTTTGTTATTCCTCCCCAGCCGACTTTATAGGCTTTGCCATAATAAAGTTCATAAGTGCCGTTAGGTATGCCTAAAAATTCAACTCCTAAAGCATTTGGATGATTTTCAATGCTGTAGAGTTTGGCATACCCGTCTGACACAGTAAACCGGGCGGTATACATGTGATCCATGATAGCATTCAGATGTTTTTCTTGAAGGGGAATGACTGTACGGTAAGGATTGAGGAAAACCCCCATGCCGTTGCCTTCCCTTAGAAAGAGTGGTTTGGGGTATGTCAGGCTAGGGGTATGTCTCAGCTCCAAGTATAACTCGCTTTCTTCCAATTCCGACACCTTGATGTCTTCCAATTCTTGCACCTGTTTTTTAGTTAGCAGACGCGCCATTGCATAGTTGCGCATCCCCCACAAATCACTATAGGTTTGGATTTCATCATGCTCTTTTTTGAGGGCGGAGGGCCGATCTTTCACCCATTCTTTGCCATTAAAGACTTGTCCGTTGATTTCTCCCATGCCGGCCAAGGTGAGTCTGCCAACAGCTTCATGCATTTGGGAAAACACGATTTCATTATATTTTGGATTTGAGATTTCACCTTCAAAGCTGAGAAAGGGGATGTACTCTAGATTTTCCATCCAAGGGCTTGTGCGCAGTTCGTTTAGGGGATTGCCGTCTTTGTCTACGCCGTAGATTTGTCCGCCGTAAAAATAAAGGAGGTCGCCTGGCTTTCCCATGCATCGCTTGATTAATCGTTTTTTGTAAGGGAGAACCCAAAAGTAGGTGGTATCAACATCTCTCATCGGAAGTCCATCGGCCGAGAAAATAAAAATACTGCTTCTTTGAACTAAGGTGGGGTCAAAATAAAGGTGCTTGGTTTCCAAAGGAAAATTAATGCCAAAAGCCGTTTTGGTCACGGTCAAATGGTCTTGTTCTTTAAATGTAGGGCGCATGGATCCCGTTGGAATTTCGTAGAGTTCAAACCACATTTGGCGAACGAGTGTTGCGATAATCAGTGCAAAAACAATGGCAACGAAGAGCTCAGCAGCATAAGAGAAGACCGATTTTTTAAAAAGGGTATTGCCGTACTGCTCAATTTCGCGGGCCAGGCGGTTGGCTTCTTTTCTATCTTTTTCTCGAATGGACTTGTCCAAGCTCTCCATGTCTGCTTCCAATTTGGCCAATTGAGCAGGGGATAGGGTGTTGCCATGTTTTTTATACCATCCATAAGCCCATTTCAAAATGTTGCGTGATTTGTTCAAGGAGTAGGGTCTGGAAGAAAAGAATTTGATCATGGGTTTAGCAGCCTTTTTAAGGATTAAGTGACCAATCGTAGTGCATATTTTTTCAAATTGCAAGGAGATTATATTCGGAGCGGCTAATTTAAACGTGGCCAAAGCCTCGGTTAGTCACACAGAATTTAACCGCAGAGGCACAGAGGCACAGAGAAAAGGAAGCTAAATCTTCAATCAATTAAGCTTTCTGATTGAAGATTTAGTTTGATCCCTATTATTTAGGAATGGCGTTCATTCCATAAATTTGATTCTAAAAGAGCTGTTACGACCTCTTGCCATCCATTTGAAAATGCTTTATTAAAAATGGTGTCGAGAAATTCAGTGGTAAATTTCTGGGCTTGAGGTAATTTCAGGATTGACTCGACAATCTCAAGAGTATAGGGAGCGCGAACGTCATGCTCAGACTGAGGATCGCGACATGCCAATTGGGAAAGGGCAAGAGAAAGAGATTTAACAGAAATAGCAGATGTTCTCTCTGAACATAAAAGAGCTTTCATTCCCCCTTGCAATAGGAGTAAGGCAGCAGTCTTAAATGCCTCGTCAATATGATCATTGTGAAGCTCATTTAGGCGGTTGCTTCTTAAAATGTATTCTAAAGTGGCAAGACGTGGGCCGTCGAGCATGTAGGCAAGTGCTTTGGCTAGGCAAGCAACAGAAATATTAGGAAGAGCGATGCGCATTAGCTTCAATAAAATTATCCTATTAGCTTGATATTTATTACAGGCTCGATCAAAAACCTGATCACAATAAGAAGCTTTTTTGATCGACTCCCAGGCTTTAGGTGTGATAATACAACAGGCCGGAATCCTGAGTTCATAACACAATGCTTCAATAAAAACCCTTTCAATGTCTTTAAGAGAGATTTTATCCCGTACAGGAGAGTTGATTATAGTTTGAATGGCTAAATCGTCATCACGCTTAATAGCAAACCCTAAAGCTGAACTGAATATTTCGGAGGGAATATTCTTTGCCTGCGCTAAATTTAAAAGATTATGCAAAACATTAGCTAAACAAAGTCCTGTTTCTACTGTCTTGATTAGAGCCGTACAAATTGTAGGCAAAGAAATGTGCTGTCGAATCTCTTCTGATTTTAAGAGCGTATTTAGAATGCTTATTTCATAGGCATTGGCAGCTTTTAAGATAGCTTCGTCAAAATAGCGCGCTTCAACTTCCCTAAATCCAGGTAATTGTAGAAGTTTTTCCAAATGC
>Ga0206882_1036_pt1 | contig 30806 bp, 30 predicted proteins | sample Alteio_BWOrgCont_4_FD_152908 | JGI IMG/M metagenome (GOLD analysis project Ga0206882, IMG submission 152908) | Enriched cells from forest soil in Barre Woods Harvard Forest LTER site, Petersham, Massachusetts, United States -... | ecosystem: Environmental > Terrestrial > Soil > Temperate forest > O...
CCGGGTATTATCACCCTGGACCAATTGGCCGAAGTGCGCAAGGTGCAAAAAGAAACCAAACGCATTTATAATATTATGTATAGCGAACGCTTTGAAAACAAAGGTACCGTTAAAGCCGGCGAATTGGTGAAGGCCGGGGAAATTGGCAAAGTAATTCAAACCATCGGCATTGGGCCACACCAGGTTAACCCACGCACCCGCCCCGACTGGTTTTGGGATAAAAAGTATTACGGCGGTATCATCTGCGATATTGGGTCGCACCAGTTCGACCAGTTTTTATATTTTACGGGCAGCACCGAGGCACAGGTTATATCCTCGCAGGTGGGCAATGTATTTCATCCCGACCATCCGCAGTTTGAAGATTTTGCAGATGTAGTGGTACGCGGTAACGGCGGCATGGGCTATGTACGCAATGACTGGTTTACACCCGATGGCTTAGGGTCGTGGGGCGATGGCCGATTAACCATTTTGGGGACTGCGGGATATATCGAGGTAAGAAAAAATATTGATGTCGGTTTGCCCGACCATGCGGGCAACCATGTTTATATGGCCAACCAAAAAGGCGTACAGGTGATTGATGCAAATAAAGGCCCGTTGCCATTTGGCGAAATGTTTGTAAACGATGTGGTTAACCGTACCGAAACCGCCATGACCCAGGTGCATTGCTTTTTAGCGACAGAAATTGCGTTAAAAGCGCAGCATAACGCGCAGGTAATTCCGTTGAAGTTGTCATAAACGAATTTCAGACTTCCGAAGTTTTAAGAACTTCGGAAGTCTTTCCCCGATTAGGCAAGTCTCGGTTCTATGTAAATAAACTTTATTATGAAATTTTCATTCTGCATTGCTATTCTATTTGCGTTTGTTTTAAATAGTTGTCATCAAGCCCACACAACTAATAATGAACTTTCAGATACACTTAAACATATCAATTTAAAATACGGATTTAAGCTAAAAATTGGCAAGGGTGAAGATTTTGGCAATTTTAAAACCTACAGTTATCTTGAAGTTTGGCATAACAATGCAAAACTCTTTACCGACACGTCAAAGGAGTATGATTTTGGAGAAAAGCAATACCCTATATTAAACCAATTAAAGCCTAATGTTTTTGAGTTGTTGGTTGAATTTAATGACCGACCAAGTAAAAACAAGGTTACTTTTTTACGAATAGAAAATGACAAAATAGTAAAGAATGATACATTATTAACATTTAACAATAAAACCGAAAATATAAATGGTATTATAGAATATTCAGGCATTTTGGACGGTGGTGAAGGATGGGATGAGAACGGAATAAGCTATGCACAATATAATCCCACCTTATATTATAAATTCACTCCGGATGGCTTCAAATTAGATAGTGCATTGACCATATTAAAGAACAAGGAGAAGTATGGCAGGTTTAATGGATTTAAATATGATGAAAAAATTGGGTATCCAATTGATAAGAACAATAAGCTTGATACCGTAGAGAAACATGTACTTAGGAAAAGAGATAATTAACTCTAAATAAACTTCCGAGGTTTTGAAAACTTCGGAAGTCTGAACCTATGATAATATTGGGGTAATCACTACATTTACCTGAATCTAAATAAACCACATATGAGATTAACAAACTACACTCTACTCGCAGGATTGGCCGTTATGGTATCCGCCTGCAACAACAAACCAAAATCAGAAGAAGCCGCCGCACCTGCACGCACCGTATTTTTCGATAAAAACGGAATGGACACCGCCGTAAAACCCGGCGATAACTTTTTTTTATACGCCAACGGCAAATGGTTAAAGGATACCAAAATACCGCCATCCGAAACCAGTTGGGGATCGTTCAATATCCTGTACAATGAAAATCAAAAAGAATTGCACGGTATATTGACCAATGTATCAGCCAAGGATAACCCCGCAGGCAGCAAAGAACAAAAGGTAGGCGACCTGTATAAAAGCGGTATGGATACCGTAACCATCGAGAAATTAGGCTACGGGCCGGTAAAACCATTACTTGCCAAAATTGACGCGGTAAAGGATTATAAAGACCTGGTAAAATTGGCTGCCGACGGCTTTGCGGACGGTAACGGGTTTTTGTTCGGCTTTTCGGTGTCGCCCGATGATAAGATCAGCACTAAAAACGCTGCCCATTTTGACCAGACAGGCATAACCCTGCCCGAAAAAGGCTATTATTTTAAAACAGATTCGGCCTCAAAGAAAATACGCGACGCCTATGTAAAATACATTGCTAAAATATTTACACTAACAGGTGTTGATGCAAAAACTGCCGCCACAAAGGCCGATGGTGTTTTAAAACTGGAAACTGAAATAGCCAAATCGCATTTAGAACCGGCCGAACTGCGCGACCCGGTTAAAAACTATAACAAGTTTGCCGGGGCCGATTTTCAAAAGCAGGTGCCTGATATTGACCTTACCGACGCGTTTAACCGCATGGGTTTAAAAACTGATACGATTTTAGTTGGCCAGCCGGGTTATTATAAAGCATTGGATAACCTGTTGAAGACCGAACCCATTGCTGTTTGGAAAGACTATGCCGAATTTAATGCTGTAAGTAATGCGGCAACCGCGTTAAGTAAAAATTTCAGGGAGGCCCATTTTGATTTCTTCGGTAAGGTATTATATGGTCAAAAACAACAAAAAGAACGCTGGAAAGTCATTGTTGCCCGGGTTGACGGCGGCCTGGGCGAGCTGCTTGGCCAGCTTTACGCGGCACAATATTTTACGCCTGATGCTAAAAAACGTATGCTCGACCTGGTGAACAACCTGCAAAATGTTTACCGCGACCGTATTGAAAAATTAGACTGGATGGGGCCGGACACCAAAAAAAGGGCCATTGAAAAGCTCAATGCCTTTACCAAAAAGATCGGCTATCCTGATAAATGGAAAAACTATGATGATGTGCAGATCAGCAAGGATGCTTTTTATGACAACCTGGTATCTATCAGCAAGCATGATTATAAAGAAATGATAAAAAAGGTTGGCAAACCTGTTGACCGGACTGAATGGCAAATGACACCGCCAACTGTTAACGCTTATTATAACCCTACCTTTAACGAGATCGTATTCCCGGCAGGTATACTGCAATTTCCTTTCTTCGATAAAAATGCCGACGATGCCGTTAATTATGGCGCTATCGGGATGGTAATTGGCCACGAAATGACCCATGGCTTTGACGACCAGGGCCGCCAGTATGATAAGGACGGCAACCTGAAAGATTGGTGGACACCTACCGATGCCAAAAAGTTCAAAACAAAAGTACAGGTACTGATAGATCAGTATAATAAATTTACTGTGTTGAACGATGTACATGTTAACGGAAAGCTTACCCAGGGCGAAGACCTGGCCGATATTGGCGGTATATCCATAGCCTACCAGGCGTTTAAAAACACGCCGCAGGGCAAAGGCAACGTAAAAATAGATGGCCTCACCCCCGACCAGCGCTTTTTTATGGGGCTGGCGCAGGTTTGGCGTTCAAAAAATTCTGACGAGATGACCCGCATGCTCATCAATGCCGATCCGCACGCACCCGATATGTACCGCGTTGACGGCCCGGCATATAATACACCATCGTTTTATAATGCCTTTGATATTAAACCGGCAGATAAGATGTATATCCCGGCTGATAAACGGGTGACGGTTTGGTAAGCCCAGGTTAGACTCACGAATCATTAGATTTGACAACTTTTTAAAAGTTGTCAAATCTTTCACAACCTTTGCTGTAAAACAATTTCCGTGTTTAATCCTTTAACATAAATCCTAACCCTAAATTAAGATGAAGTTAACGGTATTAAATAAATGTTTGTGGATGCTTTTCATAGTGTCCCTCCTATTTATACCGTCATCCTCAAACGCTTATTCGGTTTTAACCCACGAGGCTTTAATTGATGCAAGCTGGGATAAATCCATTCTCCCTTTATTAAAAAAGAAATTTCCGCAAGCTACACCAGCAGATTTTAAATTAGCCCACTCATATGCCTATGGCGGCAGTTTAATGAGCGATATTGGCTATTCGCCCTTTGGCAGCACCTATTTTACCAACCTGATACATTATGTACGTACCGGCGATTTTGTGGAAAACCTGTTATCAGAAGCGCAAAATTTGAATGAGTATGCTTTTGCCTTAGGCTCTTTATGTCATTATATGGGCGATAGTTACGGCCACGCGCTGGGTACTAACCTGGTTGAACCAATAGTATACCCCAAGGTAGGCGCAAAGTTTGGCAAGGTAGTTACTTATGAAGAAGACCATGCCGCGCATACCCGTACGGAACTTGCATTTGATGTATTGCAATTAGCAAGAAGCAATTACGCGTCGCAGGAGTTTCATGACCTGATCGGTTTTAATGTAGCTGTGCCAGTGTTGGAACGTGCTTTTTATAAAACATACGGGCAGGACATTAACGAGATATTCGGCAATATTGACCATTCTGTAAACAATTTCAGATGGGCGGTCAACAGCCTGATGCCTACGGTTACCCGCAGCGCGTGGCTGTTAAAAAAGAATGAGATAAAACAAATGCAGCCGGGTATTACCGCCCGCAAATTCCATTATACAATGGAGCGGAAAAAATATTATAAAGAGTTTGGCCGCGACCATGATAAACCGAAGTTTAAAGAACGGGTCATCGCTTTTATTATCACCATCTTACCAAAGGTTGGCCCATTTAAAGCGTTCCGGTTTAAAGAAATTGGCCCTGATGGCGAAAAACAATTTATAAGAAGCTTTGACACGGTTATGAACCATTATGCCGAAGCGCTGGCCAGGTTGCATTACGAAAACATAAGCCTGCCTAATGTTAATTTTGATACCGGAAAACAAACCATCCTCGGCGATTACGGGCTAACCGACGCCACTTACGGACAACTGATGCTAAAATTGCAGGAAAACAAGTTCAGCTACCTGACCAATAATCTAAAACAAAATCTTGTCAATTTTTACAACAATGCCGATACTGTTGCCCTCGCCCAAAAAGATACTTCCTTATGGAAGAAAACAAACGTGGCCATACAAGAGGTTAAAATTGCTACCCCAATTACCGTTGACAGTTTAAAATCGGCAGAAGCTATACAGGATCAGAAACGGGTTATCAAAATTTCGGGTAATAAATAATCAGAGCCAGGAACCAAGAGTCAAGAACCAAGAAAAAACTGTCGGTATTTTATATCATAAACGGTTCTACCCTATCTAATGCAAACTGTAATTGTTCATCGGGGGTAAGGTCGGTATTATCTAATATGATCGCGTCTTCAGACCGTACCAGCGGGCTTTCAGCGCGGGTGGTATCCTGGTAATCGCGGTGGGCCAGGTTCTCAAAAACTTCTTCCAAAGTAATATTGGGGTTTTTGGGAAGAAGTTCCTTATAACGTCTTTCAGCACGTATTTTAGGGTCGGCGGTCATAAATAGTTTTACCTGGGCATCCGGGAATACGACGGTACCTATGTCGCGGCCATCCATCACTATATTTTTTGATTTCCCCATACGCTGCTGCTGTTTGACCATTTCAATCCGTACCTCGCGAATGGCCGATACCGCGCTTACCGATTCGGATACCGGCATCAGGCGTATCTCTTCCGATACTTCCTCGTCGTTTAACGTAATATGCGTTTCATAATCGCGCGAATGAAAGTTGAGATGAATGTTTTTCAGCGCTTCGGCTATTTGTTCATGGTTAGGCAGATCAATGTTATGGCGTAAAAAATATAGTGCCACAGCGCGGTACATGGCGCCGCTATCCACATAAATAAAATGAAGTTTTTTTGCCAGGGCCTTTGCCAGCGTGCTTTTCCCGCAGGAAGAATAGCCGTCGATAGCTATGATAATGTTGCTGTTCATCGGGTAACGAAGGTAAGTATTTTGGTTGTAAAGGTTGTAGAAGTTGTAAAGGTTAAAAGTAAATGTTAAAAATATCGAACACAGAATATTGAATAATGAATGATGAAGTAATTTTCAACGTTTACAACTTTTACAACCTCTACAACTGCTTAATCAACCCAATCAACTACCTTTGCACCCATGAATTTCTCAAAAACCGAGCTTCAAAAAGAAACAACTTACAAAGCCTCACGCAGCGGCGGCAAGGGCGGCCAAAATGTGAATAAGGTGTCCAGTAAGGTAGAGTTACTGTTTTCTGTTGATAATTCATTGCTGTTTACTGATGAGGAAAAGTTGCTGCTGAACGAAAAATTACAGTCGCGGTTTAACAAAGATGGCCTGGTACAGGTAATTTGTGATGAAGAGCGCAGCCAGTACTTGAACAAGGAGAAAGCGGTGGAGCGATTGATGGTATTGCTAACCAAAGCCCTGCATAAACCAAAAAACCGTAAGGCAACCAAGCCCGGCAAAGCGGCAAAGGCAGCAAGGTTAAATACCAAACGTATACAGGGAGAAAAAAAGGAAAGCCGTAAAAGGATTGCGGACGAATAATTCCTGGTTATATCAATTAAAGCGGTACAATACCTGGATAGAGCCCCATTGATGTGTATTGTGTACCATTTCTTTGGTATCCCTGGTATTCATAATAACCGATGCGTCGTAAGCCCAACGATCTATAGTATAAACACCCCCGATCTGCTGGCTAAAAATAAATGGTTCAGGTGTCCTGGTAACTTCACCGTTGTAGTCGTAATAATCCTCTTCAGAATTGTTATGGCTTTCAAACAGCCCTCCCTGGATAGTGGCATCATAACCTACCCAATTAATTTGGGGTTTATAATAAAAAAACAATTCATGTGTGTGTAAAGGCTTAATGTTATCATTGGCAATTATATTACTTTGTGTGCTTTGCGAATGAAATAGCTGGTTAAAATTACCAACACGCAATAATGGCCCGGCACCCGCGCCGGTAAACCCATTACCCAGGTTAGCATAGCCGGCTAAGGAAATATCAGCATTAGCGTCTCTTGCCAGCAATTTATTATAGTCCATTGACAGGTTAAGCTCCGGGTCGTTCTTGATTTGATATTGCCAGCCCATTATCCGGTATAAACCAAATGTTTGATGCACCCATACCTGGGTAACCCCGGCTAATGACGATGGGCCTACTATGCCTAACTGAGCGCTTAATTTGATATTGCTTTCGTCTTTAAATAATAAATTTAGCGTTGAAGCTACATAAAGATAACCCGCAAAAGGCCGGTCGACATACATGCTCGCAGGTATATTACCAGCCTGGGCATTGAACATTTTTTGGCCCAGCTCAAAGCCTAATATTTTATTTTGTAAGGAAGTGCTGTCGGGATGGTTAACTTGCAGCGCGTGGTTGAAATAAAAAAACAAACCATTTGTATAATACCTGTCAGACCCGGTGGCTAAGTACGAATCATTATCCGTTTGGATACCAAACTCGTCACGATGATTTTGCGCGAAAACAGTTGTAAGGGCGAAAAAAAAGAGCAGGAATAATATGTAAGAGCGCATTGGGGTTTATAAACAATGCGCTAAATTAAAAAAAGCCCGCATATAATTAAATCATTACAGGTTTTAATTCTTCGCGAACGGTAAGGTCAAGCGGTTCATTAACGCGTTCATTTAAAAGGGCTATGTTAATCACTTCGCGCATATCCGTAACATAATGAAATTGGAGATCGCTTATATAATGCTCTTTAATTTCCAGTATATCTTTCTGGTTGTTTTTGCAAACGATGATCTCTTTAATATTGGCGCGTTTTGCCGCAAGTATTTTCTCTTTTAAACCGCCCACAGGCAATACACGGCCACGCAGTGTTATCTCGCCGGTCATAGCCAAATGAGGTTTAACCTTGCGTTGTGTAAAGGCTGATGTTAAAGCAGTAAGCATAGTTATACCTGCCGACGGTCCGTCCTTTGGTGTAGCGCCCGCCGGAACGTGTACATGCACGTCCCATTGCTCAAACAGTTTTGGGTTGATATTAAAGTAAGCAGCATGTGCCCGCAAATATGCTAATGCGATAGTTGCCGATTCCTTCATTACATCGCCCAGGCTGCCGGTTAAAGCTAAGTGGCCTTTGCCCGGGCTTAAGCTGGCTTCAATAAACAAAATGTCGCCGCCTACTGATGTCCATGCCAGGCCTGTTACCACACCGGCTACTTCATTGCCTTCGTATAAGTCTTTATCAAAAATGGGGGCGCCTAATATTTTTTCTATTTCGCTTTTACTAACTGCGGGGTTATGAGGTTCGTTCATGGCAATACTTTTTGCCACACCACGCACTACCGAGCCAATTTTCTTTTCCAAACCACGTACGCCCGATTCGCGGGTGTAGTCTTCTATCAGCTTCTCCATCACATCATTTTTGATGAGCACCTGCTTGGGTTTTACGCCGTGCGCTTCCCGCTGTTTGGGCAATAAATGCTGTTTGGCTATTTCTAATTTTTCTTCGATGGTATAACCGCTTACTTCAATAACCTCCATCCTATCCAGCAAAGCGGGCTGAATAGTGCTTAACGAGTTTGCTGTCGCGATGAACATTACGTTTGACAAATCGAAATCCATCTCTACATAATGATCATAAAAAGTGCTGTTTTGTTCAGGATCTAAAACCTCCAGTAAAGCGGATGATGGGTCGCCCCTGAAATCATTGCCTACCTTATCAATTTCGTCTAATATAAATACAGGGTTAGCCGCACCCGCCTTTTTTATCGATTGAATAATACGGCCAGGCATAGCGCCGATATAGGTTTTGCGGTGGCCCCTTATTTCAGCCTCATCCCGTATGCCACCTAACGACATACGAACGTATTTGCGCCCCAACGCTTTAGCTATTGATTTTCCTAATGATGTTTTACCAACCCCCGGAGGCCCGACAAGACAAAGGATAGGCGCCTTCATATTATGCTTCAGTTTAAGTACCGCCAGGTATTCAATGATGCGGTTTTTTACCTTATCCAACCCAAAATGGTCTTTATCTAAAACTTTCTGGGCGCGTTTAAGGTCGAAGTTATCGCGTGTAAATTCATTCCAGGGCAGGTCGAGCAATAATTCAAGATAGTTGATCTGCACTGAATAATCAGCGGCTGCGGGGTTAGTGCGCGCCAGTTTTTCCAGTTCCTTGGCAAAATGCGCCTTTACTTCTATCGACCATTTCTTTTTTAACGAACGCTGCCGCAGGTTTTCTATCTCCAAATCGGGCGAGTTGCCGCCTAATTCTTCCTGTATGGTTTTTAATTGCTGATTTAAAAAATAATCGCGCTGCTGCTTATCCAGGTCGACACGTACTTTGCTTTGTATCTGGTTTTTAAGTTCCAGCATTTGCAGGTCGAGTGTCAAATGTTCCAAAACCAGGTTGGCCCTGTCGCGCAGGTTGGGCACTTCCAGCAAACTTTGTTTGGCGGTCATATCCGCATTCATATTTGATGCGATAAAATTGATCAAAAATGAAGTGCTTTCAATATTACGGATGGCAATGCCTGCTTCGCTCGGGATATTCGGCGAAAGCTGGATAATGTTCATGGCCATATCCTTAATGGATGATATCATGGCCTTAAATTCCTTATCTTCTTTACCCTTAACCTCTTTAAAAGGTTCGATAGTGGCCTTGATATAAGGCTCGCTTTGAACTTCGTCTTTTAAGTGGAAACGTTTCTTGCCCTGTAAAATTACGGTTGTATTGCCATCGGGCATTTGCAGCATTTTTATAATCAATGCTACCGTGCCCACTTTATTCAACTGGTTAAAAGTGGGGTCTTCAATCCCCACATCTTGTTGCGAAACCACACCGATCATGCGGCTGCCTTTGTTGGCATCGCGTATTAATTTGATCGATTTATCCCTGCCAACTGTAATTGGTATAACCACGCCCGGAAATAATACAGTGTTACGAAGCGGTAATATGGGTAAAAACTCAGGTACCTGCTCGTTATTCATTTCCTCTTCATCCTCTGATGACATCAGCGGAAAAAACTCTGAATCTTCGTTTATTACTGGTAAAGCATTCCTAAAATCAAACGGGTCAAAACTCATCTATATACCTTTATATCGAATAAAATAACGTCATGTTGTCAGCCCGTAAAAGCACAGGGGGTATTAAACAACGATTATCGCCTATGCTCAGTATGTTTCAAGACCTATGCCAATATAAATTAAAACAGGTTAATTTATTTTTTTATAATACACACTCCTGATTATGTGCAGCTTATAAATTAAATGCATTTTGCACGGCCGGGACAATTATTTTTTACAAAGATGCAAAAAAGTCATACGTAAATATGCCCTGTTTTGTTTTTTGATAACTACTTTTTTACAATTAATTGTTATTTGGCATAATAATTTATAATAATAGGAGTTAATGAAATACATTTGTTACACGAATTAAGATTTTTAATGCGCTTCTCCGTTATAATATCTTTTTTGTTTATCTCGTCTCTTGAGCCCTTGCTGGCTCAGAATGCTTATGTAAGATTGGGCCGGCAGGCGTATGCCGACGGCGATTTTAAACGGGCAGTACAGCAACTGGAAAAAGCCTGTTTGATAGATTCAACAAATGCAAATTCACTGTTCATGCTGGGTTATTCATACTATCATAGTGATAATTACTTAAAGTCGATAACAGCATTTACAAAAGAGCTGGCCATTACACCCACCGATGCCTATGCTTATTATTACATGGCGCAGGCAGAAAGCCGCCTGGGGCGCGATAACCAATTACTGCCTGCCGACAAGGAAAAATACCTGTACGAAGCCATTTTTAACTATTCAAAAGCCATTGAGATCAACCCAACCGACAGCAAGATAGCCAGCTTTTATCAAAACCGCGGCCTTGCTTACCGTGATTACGGCGTGTTTAAACTTGACCCTAACTCACATGCTTATTATGACCGGGCCCGCGGTATAAGGGCGCTTAGGGCGGCAATTGATGACCTTCAAAAAGTTTTGACCGATAACCCGAACCGGACGGATATTGCTTCATTGCTTGACCAGTCAAAAGAAAAATTAGCCGGCAGCGTTGGCCATCATTGAGTTATCATCCCCTTTATATCATACGTATTAGTTCCTAACAAACGTACGTGCTGCCATTTCTTTATCCGGTACATCGAATCCGGGACATAGGTAAGTTTTTCCTTGGTTTCGTAGAGCAGGTTTTTGGCATGGTTAATTATCATTATCCATTTAACCTTACCGCCGTCCATATTTATAGTGATCTGCTTTGTTTCCAATTCAGGATCTTTGGTCTTGTAAAATATAGTATTGCCGGCGTTTTGAACCTGGTAGCTATCTTTCCAGGCGGGTTTGTTAATATCCGACGCGCTGAACAGGCTTAATTCCATGTCCCAGTTAACAATGTTAACCTTTTTACTTTGGCTGTTGCCGTTATGGATAGCTGTTTTAAAAACAGGTTTATTATGTGCCGTGAGTTGCGTCGCGCTGGTTTTAAAATACCCTTTTAAATCAAAGTAATTTAGGCGGGCCCCGGTTTCTTTTATAGCAGGTTTGCAGGCGGGCAAAAGTAAGGTTGATAATAAAGTAATTATTATAATAGCCTTGTAAACGACTAAACGCTTATAGCGGCGGGATTGCTTCGTCGCCCCTGCTCCTGATCCCGGCTGCTTCTCGCGACAAATGGGTTTATTATACCAATACATTGCCCGTCATTTCTTCGGGGATTGTTACCCCCAATAGTTTTAATATGGTTGGCGCTATGTCACCCAGTTTGCCGTCTTTTACCTGTTTAACATCTTTATCAATTATAACGCAGGGTACCAGGTTGGTGGTATGGGCTGTATTTGGTGTGCCATCGTCATTTATCATATAATCAGCATTGCCGTGATCTGCTAAAATAATAAACGAATAGCCATGTGCTATGCCCGCTTCAACTACGGCTTTCGCGCAGCTATCGGCTGTTTCAGCGGCTTTTACAACTGCTTCAAATACACCGGTATGCCCCACCATATCCGTATTGGCAAAATTAAGTACCACAAAATCGGGCCAGCCGGATATTAATTCAGGAATGATCGCATCGCGGATGCCTTCGGCGTTCATTTCGGGTTGCAGGTCGTAAGTTGCTACTTTTGGCGATTGTAATAACAGGCGCTTCTCGTTGTCAAAGGCTTTTTCGCGGCCACCCGAAAAGAAAAAGGTAACATGCGGATATTTTTCCGTTTCGGCAATGCGGATCTGGTTTTTACCGGCATCCTGCAAAATTTCGCCAAGCGTTTTTGTAATATCTTCCTTATTAAATATCACCTGCACATTCTTAAAAGTTTCATCATAAGGTGTCATGGTGATATAATGCAGGCTGAGCGGCTGTAAGTTATATTCGGGGAATGCCTTTTGGGTTAAGGCAATGGTGATCTCACGGCCACGATCCGTTCTAAAGTTAAAGCAGATCACCACATCGCCATCCTTAATTACCGCAACTGGCTGCCCGGCATCATTGGTTTTAACAATAGGTTGTATAAACTCATCCGTCACATCTCTTAAGTACGATTCTTTAACACATTGAATGATATCTTTTGTTGGCTCGCCCACGCCATGCACCATGAGGTCGTAAGCCTTTTTTACGCGTTCCCACCGGTTATCACGGTCCATAGCATAATACCGGCCAATAGCCGATGCCAGCTTTACTGATGTGCCTGCGATATGATCTTCCAGGTCGCTAACAAAGTTTAAACCCGATTTTGGGTCGGTATCGCGGCCATCTAAAAAGGCGTGTACAAAAACATTATCCAACCCAAAGTTTACAGCGGCATCACATAATCCTTTTACATGTTTGATATGCGAGTGTACACCACCATCTGAAAGCAGGCCTATAAAATGAACATCCTTATTGTTTTGTTTGGCATATTCAAAAGCATTTTTTAAAACCGGGTTAGTTACCAGTTCGTTATCATCTACCGCTTTATTAATGCGGCCCAGTTCCTGGTAAACCACGCGGCCAGCGCCCAGGTTCATATGTCCAACTTCCGAGTTTCCCATTTGCCCGTCGGGCAGACCTACAGCCATGCCCGATGCTTCCAGCCTGGAGTTTGGATAAATACTGATCAGTGAATCAAAAAAAGGTGTTTTTGCTGCCAGTATAGCATTCGAGTTGTCATTGCGGCCATAACCCCAGCCATCCAGTATAATTAAAGCGAGTTTTTTGTTGTTTTCCACAATGCAAATATAAAAGCAACGTTGTATAGATTATAATTAAATGTTGTTACGAAGTAAAGGGGTTCCGATAGCTATTGGGAACTGACGCAGATTAACTAATCTCTGATCAACTAATCTCTAAACTCATTTATATGAAGTTGCTGTATTTTACCTTATTTATGTTGCTGTCCCTGGCCTCCGATGCGACAGATCCAATTGATAAAGTTGCCGAACTGATAGGCAAGGGCAATGTTCATGAACTGTCAAAGCTATTTGCCCCAACTGTTGAATTCACGCTGATGGACAATGTAAACACCTATTCAAAAGCACAGGCCGAAATTATTTTAGACAAGTTTTTTATACATAATAAGCCCGTCAGCAGTAAAATGCTGCATAAGGTCGGCGCAGATGCCACCTATCATTACGGGGTAGTTATTATTAATACCACTACCGGCCCTTACCGCGCGGCTTTTACCCTTAAAAATATTGACGGCAATATGCAATTGATCGAGTTACGGTTGGGGATTGAGAAAGTGAAGTAGTTGTTAGTGATTAGAGACTGGAGATTAGTTGATTTTGTCTCGCTTGCAACTCTGCAAATAAACACGCATATTTATTTCATGTTAGGTTATACCCACTTGTGCTTATGAGACTACGCGGCATTTTTATAGTAATTGTCTTTTTAACTTGCTATTGCTGTTCCGCGTCTGCTCAAAATAATATCCCCGACTTTACAGATTCGCTGGCTAAAAAAATTCAATATTACTCGGCAAAAAAACAACAGGGCGTACTGTTTGCCCATTTTGATAAAACCATTTATACCAATAATGAGAATGTATGGTTTACCGCGTACCTGCTCAATGCGGATGCCAATAAAAACGATGTGCTTTCGGCTGTGTTGATCAATGATAATGACCGTTCAATTGTATTAAAGGATAAATTTGTAATGGCGAAGGGCATAGCGTTTGGGAATATTTTTTTGCCCGATAGCCTTCTCACCGCCAATTACAGCTTTATGTTGTATACCAGCAGTATAACAAACGGCCAGCCTCAAAATGTTTTTACCCAACCCATAACTGTAAAAAACACAAATGAAATTTCGTACAAAGCTACCCTCCTTTTGGAGGATACCTCTAAAATAGCGCCTGAGGCAGGAAGGAAAGTATTGCTGGTTACAAACGCCGCAGGCATGAAGCTTGTTTCGGGCGCTACTGTAAAATATTATTTGGGCGATAAGCAGCATCCCATTATAGCCGGAACGGTAAAGACCGACGCGGCCGGCCAATACCTGTTTACTATCCCCGCAAAGGATATTACTTTAGGCAATAATGTACTACAGGCTCAAATTACATACAATAAAGAAACGCAAATTGTTAAGCTTGCCCTTCCTGTTCAGCAAAATATACCTGTCGTAAGGTTTTATCCCGAAGGCGGTAATTTAGCAGATGGCATAGCCAGTATAGTTGGCTGGGAAGTAAAGAATAACGAAGGGGTACCCTATGCGCTGAGGGGTGTTCTTTTTAAGGATGGCCAACCAATTGACACACTAATAACAAACAGCTACGGCATCGGCAAGTTTGCATTGCTGCCGCAACGGCAAAGCCGCTACTATGTTAAGCTGATACTGGCCGATAACCCCGACTCTGTTTATAATTTGCCAAAGATATTAATCAATCAGCCAGTTATAACTATGGCCAACGCGGTTGCCGATGATACGTTACGGTTTACTATTAAAAGCAAATTACCCGCAACCTACTATGTATTAGTACACAATTATAAACAAACCTTTTTTTCATTCCCGGTACAGGTAGCAGCAGGTGAACGCAAAGTGAAGATACTACTCACCGGTGTGCCAAAAGGACTTGCCGAAATAACTATTTTAGACAGTCTGCAACGCCCGTATGCCGAACGGTTGTTTTTTTCGCATTACAACCTGCACAATACTGTAAATGTTGCCATAGATACTGGCGAATATAAGACCCGGCAAAAGGTAAATTTAAAGCTAAACCTTTCCGGCCCGGATGGTAAGCCACTTACAGGGATTGTTTCTATCGCCTGTGTAGAGGCCAATCGTTTAGAAATAAATAAAGCGACGGATATTGCGCGTTATGTTTTTCTTGACCATGAGTTAGGGACATTGCCTATAAGGCCAAACTATTTGGGCAACAGCACCGAAGACAAAGCTTTTTTGGAAGATATTTTATTGATAAAAGGCTGGCGGCGATATACGTGGACCGAATTGATGCAAACAACGGCAGCAGATACCATCCGGCAGCAGGATTCATTGGTTTTTAAAGGAAAAATTGTGCGGTTAGATAAGCCAATAATAGCGCCTGTTACTGTTATTACCGCCCGCGATTCGACTATCAATACCTTTGTAACCCAACCTAATGGCAGCTTTGCTTTGGCGGATACCAACCTGTTTGTTATGCAGGGTAAACGGATACACCTGTATGTAACCGGCATCCCCCGGCAAAATTATGACTTTAGCATTATCGACCCTTACGATAAAATTAACAGCCTGCTTGCCGCACATTACCAGCTTCACGGGTATGATTATTTATTATTGAATGAGCAAAGGGAAACACCCGAAGATTTGAAAAAGCTTGAACACGCTATCCATCTGAAAGAAGTAAAAATAAAGGGTACCGACGATAACCAGTTAACAGCCAATGCCTGCGGAGATTATTATTGTATTTACCGGGTATTAGATTGCCCTAACCACCGTGCTGATCCCAGGAATAAAATTCCCGTTAAAGGTGGCGCATATTACCAATATGATGCAACAACAAATACACAAAGCCTCATCATTTACCCCGGCTGCAACCCCGATGAATACGACCCCACCAAAGGCCTGGATGGCATACATTATTCGCGGGAGTTTTACCCTGTCGATTATTCAGTAAACAGCCCCACCCAGCCCGAATATTTATCAACTATTTACTGGAACAGCCTGTATACCATATCCCCCGGCAACAAAACATCTATCAGCTTTTATACCAGCGATATTACCGGCACCTTTAAAATAATAGTGCAGGGGGTTACGGATAAGGGGGTGGTTTATGGGGAGAAGGCTTTTGTGGTTAGTAAGTAATGGGCAGTCCTGATAGGTATCGGGATAAACGGCAGTAACAGTTTAACGGGAGATATTTTGCATTAACAAGTCATTTAATCTATTGGCATTAAGCCTATGAGATCATCGTAATTTACCACCATAGCCGGGATTCCTTCATATAAAAATATTTTTCCTATTGCGAAAAATTTAAAATCCTTATCCTCTGCTCCCCTGCCTTTATTTATCTTTTCAAACCTTTTACACGCGCTGACATAATTTGACCGGTCAATTTTAACAATAATTATAAAAGTAGCGTCTGTATGTATAGCGCTGCTTAAGTAAAAAAACTCAACGGCTGAATCAGGGAGAATCTTTCTTAACTCACCGTGGTGAAAATTACCCTGGACAGTATCAACTTCACCAATGTGTTTATTTGCCTGATCAGCAAGTATATTGGATTGTGATAAAGCCTCATTAATAACGATACTAAATAAAGCCAATAAAATTAATTGTTTCATAATATAAAGTTACATAATAATTACTACACGGTCTTGTCGGTCTTGATCGGATCTAAGGACTAAATGGTGTTTATTGATTTCGCAATATGTTGGTGTTATCACCAACACGCAGATAATGCTGTAAATTAGCACTATTCCAACGACAAAAGATATGCGGTTTATTTCAATAATTTTAACCTTATTTGGTTTGGCGGTTACAGTAACAAAATGAGGCAAAAAATTCAATTATTTGTATTTATAACGCTGTTCTTAACATATAAAGCTTTAGGGCAAAGTATATATGATAAAGAGGCGGATAAGCATATTGGTGAAAATCGTTCAGTGGTAGGTTATATTAATAGATATAAGGTTTTAGCAGATTCAATAACCACGCTTATATTTTGTGGAACGCATTATCCGGAGCAGTATTTTACAATTATTATCGTAAACAGCAAAAAAGGAAAGAATAAATTTCATCCGTCAAAAGGCAGGTCTGTTTGTGTTCACGGCATAATTATCAAATACGACGGTATGCCAGCGATTAAAGTGCCTAATTGGGATGAAATTTCGAAATGGCTTTTCGTTGATTCAATCCCGCCCGATGATATCTGATAAAATGATATTTTTGAAGTATTCATAAAGCGTTAATGAGGTTTCGTTATCTAAATAAAATGATGTTAAAAACTGCTTTAGCCATAATTGCTTTGATGTACGCGACAAGGAATTTTGCCGATGGCCAGGCGTATAAGCAACTTAAAGATTTTAATAAAGATACAGCCGCCTATCTAAAATTTAATTTTATAGACCACAAGAGCCAATATATCAGCATCCCTGTTGATAAACTTGTATCTGCACTTGAGATACCAATAGCTATAGTTTATCCTAACGAAGATGTTAAATCGGTTGTAAATAGTTTTTCATTATTGTTCTATAATGATACCTATTGGCGAGGGATGCTTAATGGCCACAGTTTTGTTGGCTTAGCTGTTACTTTTGCCCCGCCGGTTTCGACGGACAGCATAGATACTTATTATTATAAAAGCGAATTTTCAAAATCAAGAAACCCTTTACCATGGGCAAATAAACAAAAGCTGTTTTTTGGAAATAGAATAGTGAAAGACATTGAGAAAATTTTTAATTGATACGTATGATTTTTTAGATAAGATATTTTATGTCGCTTAATTGGTAGGTTGAAGGAGAATAATACCTGGCTTTGCATCGTGTTGATGTTGTCTCATCTGACGCGGGAATGAGGGGCATGGCAAGTGTGCAAATGCTTCTTGTGCCTTTTTAGGAATATTCAACTCTATCAAAAACTGAAATAAGATTTATAAAAGTTATTTTTATTTCAGTATATTTATAAATAATGAAATAGGAGAGCATAACCCAAATTGCAAATGGCTGCATAAACCATTGAAAACCTATAATATTCGCATCGTGCTGTTGTTTTTACGTAGCAAAATATGCCCAATTGTAAAAAATTAATAGCGAAAGCATCATTTTTACATTGTCTGCTTGCTATCAAGTTAATAAAGCCTCATATTTAGGGAATAAGTTATTTACCCCGTATATGAAATTATCAGGTATTATTATAATTATTGCATTTTTAATGCACTGCCAAATGGCAAGTGCGCAAACCGGCGCCACCACAGTTCCCGATCCGCTGGTTAAACAATTTGAATATTATTCGGCCAAAAAACAGCAGGGTGTGTTGTTTGTCCATTTTGATAAAAACATATATACCAGCAATGAATATATATGGTTTTCGGCATACATGGTGGGTGACAGCTCGACAAGAAACAATGTACTTTCGGTAGCGATGATCAACGGCAACGACCGGACAGTTGTATTAAAGGATAAATTTATAATGCTTAAGGGGCTTGCATCGGGCAATATGTTTTTGCCTGATACTGTGCCGCCGGGCAATTACAGCCTGATGGCTTATACCAATAACCTGGTTAACGGTGAGCCGGAAAGCGTGTTCATTCAGCCGGTGTATGTAAAAGGCACGTCGCAATCATCTTTCAATGCCACCTTAACATTAAGGGATACCGGCAAAATAGCCCCTCCGGCTGGCAGAAGGGTTTTGCTCACCACAGATGCTTTGGGGGGCACGCTTATTAAGGGCGTAGCGGTTAACTATACTTTAGGCGATCCGGAACACCCCGCTATTGAGGGAACGGTCAAGACCGACGGCATAGGGCAGTATCAATTTACCATCCCTGCAAAGGACATCACCCTGCCCAATAATATATTGCACGTAAAAGTTACTTATGGCACCGAGATCAAAAATATTAAACTCACCTTGCCGATACAGGCCAATGCCCCTATCGTAAAATTTTACCCCGAAGGCGGTAATTTATCTGATGGTATCGCAAGCGTGGTGGGCTGGGAAGTAAAAAACCGGGAGGGGGCGTACTATGCTTCAAAAGCTACTTTATTCAGGGACGGCAAACCTGTTGATACCGTATCCACAAACGACTTTGGCATGGGTAAGTTCACCCTGCTGCCGCAACAGGAAAGCAGCTATACCCTTAAGCTTGATGGCCGGGATTCTGTTTATCACCTGCCAAAAGTAGTGGCCGGATCGCCGGTTATAACCATAGCCAATTCAGTAGCAAATGATAACCTGGAGTTAACCGTTAAAAACAAGCTGCCCGCAAAATTTTATGTGCTGGTACATAACTATAAACAGGCATTTACAGCTGTACCTGTACAGGCAACCGCCGATGGCAAAACCATCAAAATATCATTGGCCGATGTTCCGAAAGGCCTGGCAGAAGTTACCGTTTTAGACAGCCTGCAGCGGCCTTATGCCGAGCGCCTGTTTTTCGCCCATTATGATCAGCGCAGCCCGCTGAAAATTGATATCGATAATGCAGACTATAAAGCCCGGCAAAAGGTAAATATGAAGCTAAGCCTTACAGGCCCGGATGGCAAGCCGCTTACCGGGTCGCTTTCAATAGCTTGCGTTCAGGGTAATAGGCTGGACGACCAGAACACACTGGACATTGAAAGTTATGTTTACCTTAATAATGAACTGGGCATGCTGCCCTTAAAGCAAAATTATTTGAGCGGCAACACTGAAGATAAAGCCTTTTTAGAAAATATATTGCTGATAAAAGGCTGGCGGCGCTATACATGGAACGAGCTGATGCAGGCCACAGTGAAGGATACCGTTCAAAAGCCCGAATCGATATTGTTTAAGGGGGTAGTTCAGCATTTGAATGCCAAAACGGTTAAAAATGTGGTGACCTTTACCCTTGTCCGCGATTCAACACGCACGGGTTTTACGTCCTTATCTAACGGTACTTTTATATTGCCTACCCAAAACCTGTATGTTTGGGAAAATGAAAAAATACGCTTGTTTGCCACCGGCGAAAACAAGGATGATTACTTTTTCGACTTGCCCGACCCTTATGTTAAGGCTAATAAAATATATGCAACTAAATATGATGCGCCGGCTTACCGTTTTGTTGTAAATGACCAGCCGGTTATCCAGCAAAACTTAAAAGGGTTTGACCATGCCATCCAGCTAAAAGAAGTAAGAATAATGGGCAGCAATGATACATTGATGAATGGTTGCGGCGATTATTATTGTATCAACGGGATATTAAATTGCCCTAACCACCACCATGATGCCGGAAACAAAGTTCCGATAAAAGGGGTGACGTACTACCTGTTTAACCCGCTTACCGAGCAGAAGAAACCTTTTATATACCGGGGCTGTAATCCCGAAGAAGACGACGCTGTTAAGGGCTTTAACGGCATACATTATCCAATGGAGTTTTACGCGGCCGATTACTCGCGCAACAATCCGGCGCAGCCTGATTTTACATCAACTGTTTACTGGAACAAGCAATACAAAACAGCGCCCGGCGACGAAGGCAATATCAGCTTTTATGTCAGCGATATTACCGGTCCGTTTAAAATAGTTGTGCAGGGGATGACGGATAAGGGCGCGGTAGTGTATGGCGAAAAGTCGTTTACGGTTGGTAAGTGATAGCCTTATAGGCTGTCAGGATTGAACATCAACAGGTATAAATATGAGTACTTTAAGAATTGTTCTTATCTTATTTGCAGCAAATATTTTAAGCAATAAAAAGCCTTACCAGCCTTTAATCACCAATAAAACACAGCAATATTATAAACCGCTCGCAACATTTAACGGGGATACATCAGCTTATTTGCTGGATAATTTTGTTACCCATCAGCAATATTATTTAAACAAGCCATTAAATGTGCTGCTAAAACAATTAGAAGTGCCTGTAGTAAAATGCATGGCATCATTTAATGGCGGAGACGCAGAAGAGGGTTGCAGGGGATTGTACTTATACTTTTATCCCTCCCGAACTATTGATAAAAAGGTAAGGGATAAAAAGGAACCTGCGGTATTGGTGATCAATTTTAAAAAACTATTACAAAAGGAGCCAATCAATAGTTTTCTAATGAAAAACACGCCGATAGCTATTGTTATGCGCGCTTATAACGGGCAGGATACTAATGTAGGTAATATCTCGTATGTAAAATATTAGCCGGGTAGGCCGGTTGTTGATACGATCAACAAACTTCATAGTAATAGGAAAATTTCGATAAAACTCCCTCTTGGCGCAACGAACCGGGATGAGATCGTATTCTTTGTACATCCACACATCCACACATCCACACATCCACACATCTGCATATTTGCACATCTGCATATCTGCATATCTGCACATCAAACTACCACATCCAAAAATTGTTGTTACTTTTGAAACTTCAAAATAAACGAATTTGGATAAGGAACTTGTAGACCCGTTTATAATTAATGCCCTAAAGGAAGATATAGGCGACGGCGACCATACCTCTTTGGCGACCATACCAGAGGGCACAATAGGCAAGGCCCGGCTTTTAGTAAAAGACCACGGCATATTGGCCGGCGTTGAGCTGGCTAAAGAGATATTTCATATAGTCGACCCCAAACTCAAGCTAACCATTTTTATAAATGACGGGGCCGAAATAAAGCCTAAGGATATTGTATTAGAGGTTGAAGGCAGTGTGCATTGCATTTTAAAAGCCGAAAGGCTGGTATTAAACTGTATGCAGCGCATGAGCGGCATAGCTACGCAAACCGACCATATTGTCGATCTGCTGAAAGGCACCAATACCCAGGTATTGGATACCCGTAAAACCACACCTGGTATGCGCTATTTGGATAAATGGGCGGTTAGAATAGGCGGCGGCGTAAACCACCGGTTTGGTTTATATGATATGATACTGATAAAGGATAATCATGTGGATTATTCGGGCGGAATAAGGCAGGCTATTGAAAACACACACGAGTATATGACCGCGCATCATAAAAAGCTGTCCATTGAAATTGAGGTACGCAACCTTGATGAGTTGGAAGAAGTTTTGCAAACCGGCGGCGTAGACCGTATATTGCTGGATAATTTTAATTTTGCCGACCTGAAACAAGCCGTAAATATGATAGAGGGCAGGTATATTACCGAAGCATCGGGCGGGATAACCATCGATAACGTACGCGAATATGCCAATTGCGGGGTAGATTATATTTCAATTGGCGCACTGACCCATTCGGTAAAGTGCCTTGATCTGAGCTTAAAGGCAGTAAGGCCGGGTAAATGATGGCATGTAACATTTTTAGTATTTAGTATATAATTACAGGTTGTAGAATTTAGTGTGTAAATAAATGATTAAACTTGTTTGTACAAATATCAAATTCGTAATATTGGGTGAATGATAACTATCTACTCCGTTTCAGCGCTCATATTGGCCTACCTGTTTGGCTCTATTCCTACTGCGGTATGGATAGGGCTGGCATTCTTTAATATAGATGTAAGGGAATATGGCAGCGGTAACGCCGGGGCAACCAATACATTTAGGGTATTAGGCAAAAAAGCAGGTGTGCCCGTTATGTTTTTAGATATCCTGAAAGGCTGGACTGCTACCAACCTGGCCTATTTTATAGGCGTTTCAACTACCGGTGCCTACAATTCAATAGCTTATACCAATTATGCGCTGGCCCTGGGCATAGCCGCAGTGATGGGCCATCTGTTCCCGGTTTTCGCGGGTTTTAGGGGTGGAAAGGGCATAGCAACTTTGTTTGGGATGGTGCTGGCCATTCAGCTACAGGCGGCATTATTGTGTGTGATCGTATTTATTGTAGTACTTTTAATAACCCGGTATGTATCCTTAGGCTCAATAGCAGCAGGCTTTGCCTATACTATTGGCGTTGCCTTTGTATTCCCGAGTAATAAGTCGGTTGTTATTTACGGCATGTGCATGTTTCTGCTGATCCTCATTACCCACCAAAAAAACATTGAGCGGTTGCTTAAAGGCAAAGAATCGAAAGTGAATTTGTTTAAGAAGAAGGCTGCGTTGTAGTGATTTATTCCCCTGAGAGACTTACGAAGTTTAATTCGGGATTGTTTGTTTTCAAAGGCCTCATTGAGGGCTTCGCCGTTTGAAAACTTCGTAAGTCTGATCGTAAAATGAATTAATCCCTGCCAATATCCCTATCCCATTCACTTCTCGCCTTTTTTAGATATTTATGATATTCGTCTGCTTCTTTTTCGCTAAGCATTCCCTTAATAATGTCAGATGGTCTTTTCTTTGGCTTTTCATCATTCAGAGACGTTTGCCCCAAAACCTCCATTATCGCCTTAGCTTTAAGCAAACATTCTTCATACTCCTTTGAAGGATCAGCATGATAGGTGATAGCGCTGCCCACGTGAAAGGAAAGATATTTTTCTGTAGCATTGTATAGCAAGCTCCTGATCACCACATTAAAATCAAAGTCGTTATCAGGGCTAAAATAACCTATTGCCCCCGAATAAACTCCACGCCTGCTGCGCTCGTATTGTTCCATTAGCTGCATTGAACTTATTTTGGGTGCGCCGGTCATGCTGCCCATCGGGAAGGTATTTTTTATGGCCTGTATGGTCGAAATATCATCCTGTAGTTCACATACAACGGTCGATATCATTTGATGCACCTGGCTAAAGCTATGGATACTAAAAAGTTCTTCGGTTTTAACGGAGCCTTGCCGGGCCGAACGTGTAAGGTCGTTACGCACCAGGTCGACGATCATTACGTTTTCCTGTAACTCTTTAGTGTGGTTCCTTAACTCTTGTTTTATGGCTACATCCTCTGTTTGGGTATTACCTCTTTTAGCCGTCCCTTTTATGGGTTGTGATATTAATTTGACACCGCGTTTCGCCAAAAACCTTTCGGGCGAGGCGCATAAAATATAATTGTCTTTCCATTTAAAAAATGAGGCGAAAGGATTGGGGGAGATTTGACCAAGTTGTAAAAACACGCTGACTGGGTCGATTGAAACACCGTCCGCAAAAAACTCCTGGCAAAAGTTGGTAACATAAATATCGCCCTGGGTTATGTGGGCCCTGATTTTTTCGGCGGCGTTTAAATATTCTGTTTTGCTAAAGCGGCTTTGCAGTTTTACGCCTGTGATTTGAGCCTGTTGATGTAATTCCTGGTGCTGAATTTGATCAAAAACAACTTCCGCATCATCAGTTGTTATTTCAACCTGGTCGCCATTTATTATAATCAGGTATTGTGGTACAAAAAAAAAGAGGTCGGGAAAATGCAGGTGATCCGGATTGGACGACGATAAATTTTCAACCTCATTCTTCAGATCGTACCCAAAGAAACCTGTTATCCAGTCGGGGTTTTGTTTACGGAAAACTTCTAATTGGTCGAAGGCGTTGCCCGCGCAGGTAGTTAACTCATTTTTTGCCCCTACTGAAATTAGCGTGTCGAATTTTGAATAAACATCTTTAAAGCCGTTGGAACCCAAATAACATACTGCATCAAAAGCCGATGCCCATTGCAGGGCTTTTTGCTTGAAGGTTTGAATATCTGGGATTGATCTGATCATAGCCGGGGCATCAAAATTACATTAACCATGACACGGAAAGAAATAAAAAAAGCGCCCCGAAACCGGTGCGCTTTTCTGTGGGAATATTTTATAAGTTATTTCAATATATCAAATACTGCCTTAAGGCATACAACCACACCCGCAACCAATATCACATTGGCTACTGCCGAAGCGTGAGGAAAATCAAAAAACCGGGCGTAAACACCTACCAGGCCAATAACTATAGATACAACTAATAATTTATAATGGCTCTCTGAATTTGCTTCTTCTGTATGGTTCATGGATGTTAATTTTGTTGTTGGCACAAAAATATAAATGTTTATTGAAAAGTGAGCTAATTTTTAAATTTTCTGTATTAACTAATATCCGTTTTTGATAGTATTGGTCTAAAATTTGTATTTTTGAATAAAAGGAATTTAATATGTACGCGGAAGGCCAAAAACTACATTTAATAGAAGAACTATTAAAAGTTGAAGATGACGCTATTTTAGCCGAACTCGAAACTGTATTAACCAAATCAAAAGCGGCCAACGGCAGCGGTTTTCATCATTTTAAAAGTACACTTACTTTAGAAGAAGTAAATGAATTGGAGCGAAATATAGAAGAAGGTTGCGAATACATCTAAATAGATATACATTGATAAGAATCCTGGCCATCCTCAAATCCTAAAAATCATGGTTCAGACAAAAGGCCTCCCAATCGGGGAAGCCTCTCAAAAAAATCACATTTAAGAAAAGATTTGACAACTTTTAAAAAGTTGTCAAATCTAAAACGTATTAATTTGCCGATAACGCTGCCGCGCCACTTACAATTTCGGTAAGCTCGGTAGTAATGGCTGCCTGGCGGGCCTGGTTGTAGGATAGCTTAAGCGCTTTTAACAATTCGCCTGCGTTATCTGTTGCTTTATCCATTGCGGTCATACGCGCGCCATGTTCAGACGCATTTGAATCCAGCACCGCTTTGTAAACCTGTGTTTTTATATTTTTTGGTATCAGTTGCTCAACTATCGCTTCCTGCGATGGCTCAAGTATATAGTCAACCTGCGGGCCTTTTACGCCTTTTTCTGTTTCCTTAGCTTCCGCTTTTGGTACAGGTAATAACTGCTCTGTAATTAAATATTGCACGGCCGCATTTTTAAACTGGTTATATACCAGTTCAACACGGTCATAATCGCCTTTTAAAAAGCCCTGCATAACGCTTTCGGTTATTAACGAAACATTGGCAAAGTTAAGCTCATTATATACGTCTGAATTATTGCCGATAACCTTGTATTTACGGCGCTCGTAATACTCCTGTGTTTTTTTACCTATGCTTACAATAGATACATTGCCCGCTTTTAACTGCTCGCTGTATTTTTCGGCGATGAGGTTATTGGCGGTTTTAATTACGTTAGCGTTAAAAGCGCCCGCCAAACCACGGTTTGACGATACGGTAATGATCAGCACCTTATTAGGTATCCGCTCAACTAAAAACGGCGACGAACCATCCTCTAAGCTTGCAGATAAGTTAGCTAATAACTCTTTCAGCTTGTTGGCATAGGGCCGCAGTTGTACAATAGCATTGGTAGCACGTTTCAGCTTAGCCGCCGAAACCATTTTCATAGCCTTGGTGATCTGCTGCGTTGACGTTACCGACTTTATACGGTTTCTTACTTCTTTTAAATTAGCCATTTATCGAATGTGCAAATTTGCGTATGTGCAGATGTGCAAATTAAATTGCTTATGTCTTTTATTCTTCAAATGTGAGGCTATGCATCATCTGCACATCTGCATATCCGCACATTTGCACATTAATTAATTATATCTATCAGACAACTCCTTGGCAACTTTTTCCAAAGTGCCGGTTACCTGGTCGTCAAGTTTGCCTGCTTTAAGGCTTGTCAATACTTCCGGGTGGCGTTGTTCTAACTGGGTTGTATATTCACTTTCAAACTCGCGTACTTTATTGATAGGCACGTTACGCATCAGGTTTTTTGTACCCAGGTAAATAATCGCTACTTGTTTTTCAACAGTTACCGGCGAATATTGCCCTTGTTTCAAAATCTCTACGTTACGTGCGCCTTTATCCAATACGGTTTTGGTAGAAGCGTCAAGGTCTGATCCGAATTTAGAGAAAGCCTCTAACTCGCGGTATTGCGCCTGGTCAAGCTTTAACGTACCTGCTACTTTCTTCATTGATTTGATCTGCGCGTTACCACCCACACGTGATACCGAGATACCTACGTTAATAGCCGGGCGAACACCCGCGTTAAACAGGTTCGACTCCAAAAATATCTGCCCGTCGGTAATTGAAATTACGTTGGTTGGGATATAAGCTGATACGTCGCCTGCCTGTGTTTCAATAATTGGCAACGCGGTTAATGAGCCACCGCCTTTTACCAGGCTGCGGATAGATTCAGGCAGGTCGTTCATCGCTTGCGCGATAGCATCATTCTGGCTGATCTTAGCGGCACGTTCTAATAAACGGCTGTGCAAGTAGAATACGTCGCCCGGGTAAGCTTCACGGCCCGGTGGACGACGCAATAACAATGATACCTCACGGTAAGCTACCGCCTGCTTTGACAGATCATCATAAATGATCAATGCCGGGCGGCCTGTATCGCGGAAGTACTCGCCAATTGCAGCACCTGCAAACGGTGCGAAAAACTGCATGGTAGCAGAGTCAGAAGCGTTAGCAGCTACGATGATAGAATAAGGCATAGCGCCTTTTTCTGTAAGCGTACGTACAATATTTGCAACGGTTGAGGCCTTTTGGCCGCAGGCTACATATACACAGATAACCGGCTGACCGGCATCATAAAATTCTTTTTGATTGATGATGGTATCGATACAAACCGCGGTTTTACCGGTTTGACGGTCGCCGATAACCAACTCGCGCTGACCGCGGCCGATAGGGATCATCGCGTCGATAGCTTTGATACCTGTTTGCAATGGCTCAGTAACCGGCTGGCGGTAGATAACACCAGGGGCTTTACGCTCTAATGGCATTTCGTAAGTTTTACCGGTGATCGGCCCTTTACCATCAATTGGCGTACCTGAAGTATCTACAACACGGCCCAGCATACCTTCGCCTACATTGATAGACGCTATCTTGTTGGTACGTTTAACGGTATCGCCTTCTTTTATTTCGTCGCTTTGACCTAACAATACCACACCCACATTATCTTCTTCCAGGTTCAATACAATTCCCTGTAATCCGGTGGCAAATTCAACCAGTTCACCTGATTGTACTTTTGTTAATCCATAAACACGTGCTATACCGTCACCTACCTGGAGTACAGTACCTACTTCTTCTAATTCAGATTCTGACTTGAAACCCGCCAATTGCTGACGCAAAATTGCCGATACTTCATCTGGTCTTACCTCTACCATAGTTTAATTTTTATTAGGGTTGTTTTTAATTTATGAGATAGTGCCACCGGCAAAATCTTTTTTCAATTTCTTTAAGCTGCTTGCTATGCTGGTATCTAACTGCCTGTCGCCAATGGTTAATACAAACCCGCCGATCAAATCAGGGTCAACCTTTGTATCCAGTATCACGGTACCGCCAACAGCATGTTTTACTTCATCAGCAAACTTTTTCTTGTTTTCGGCAGACAAAGCAGTAGCCGAAACTACTGTCGCTTTAGTGATATGCTTGATAACATTATACTGGTCAACAAATTCCTTAGCGGTAACATATAAAACATCACCCCGGCCTTTATTTATCATTAGCTTATAAAACGCAACAGATACTTTATTTACCCGCGGTTCAAAGATATCCGTTAGGATATGCAGCTTTTTACTGTGTGATATAATTGGGCTACCTAAAACCGCCTGTAACTGCGAATTTACTTTTAAGGTATGCATAAAAAATATCATATCATCTTTAATGGCTTCAAGGATGTTTTGTTCCTGAGCCAGTTCGATAAATGATTTCGCGTACCTGGATGCTACCGTTAGTTCTGACATATTTTTGTGAATGGTGAATTAGTGAGCGGTGAGCGGTGAATAGTGAATAGGTAGTAAATAAACTTACCATCCACTATTCACCACTCACTATTCACTACCTCACAGTTTTACTTCTTTTAACAACTGGCTAACCAATTCGTCCTGTTTTGCCTGGTCTTCAAATTGCTTGCGCAATACTTTTTCAGCAATTTCTAATGATAAGCTGGCTACCTGGTTTTTCACATCAGCCATAGCTATAGCCTTCTGATTGTTTATTTCAATACGTGCCAGTTCTATCATGCGCGCACCTTCTGTATGGGCGGTTGCTTTGGCATCGGTTATCATTTGGTCTTTTACCTTTTTGGCTTCGCTTAATATGGCATCGCGCTCGCTACGGGCTTGCTTTAACAAAGCCTCGTTCTCGTTGGTTAAACGCGCCATTTCTTCTTTAACCGCTTCGGCCCTTAATAAGGCTGACTCGATTGAGTTTTCACGTTCGGCAACAGCCGCTAAAATGGGTTTCCAGGCGTATTTACCTAAAATGAACAATAGTATAAAAAAGGATAGCGCTGTCCAGAAAACTAAGCCTACTTCGGGGGTAACTAAATCCATTAGTTTATTTTTTTAACGATCAATTTTAACGATTTAAAAACATGCCCGGAGCCAACCGCTCCGGGAAATGTTTTCTTTTCATTTTGCCTAAATAAATTAGAGCAAAGCCACTACCACAGCAAACAAGGCAACACCTTCTACAAGTGCCGCAGCGATGATCATGTTAGTTTGAATTTTTGAGATAGCTTCCGGCTGACGAGCAATTGCTTCAACAGCCTTTCCACCTATCTGACCGATACCGATACCGGCACCAATTGCAGCGAAACCTGCACCAATAGGACCATATGGACTCATTGTTTGATTGATTTAAAGTGTATATATAGATATTAATTAATTACACAACCTCGTGATGATGCTCCTCTATAGCCATTCCTATAAATAAAGAAGCAAGCATCGTAAAAATGTATGCCTGTAAAAATGCTACAAGCACTTCAATGGTATCAATAAAAACAGTAAACACTACTGAAACAGGCGATATCCACAAACTGTTAAAGATAAAGATCAATGACACCAAACTTAATACAATAATGTGTCCCGCTGTTATATTAGCAAACAAACGGATCATTAATGCGATGGGCTTTGAAAATATACCGGTAATTTCAACCACCCACATAATAGGCAATATCCAGAAGGGCACGTCAGGTAAAAAAAGGTGTTTCCAGTAATTTTTGTTGCCGTTTAAATTAACAACCAATAATATAATAACTGCCAATGTTAATGTTACTGCTATATTGCCCGTAAGGTTAAATCCTCCCGGAAAAAATGGTATCATTCCAAACAGGTTATTGATCAGTATAAAAAAGAAAATAGTAAGCAGTAAAGGCATGAACCTTGCATATTTAACACCAATATTGGGGATAGCCACATCATCGCGGATAAACAGCACAAGCGGCTCTAAAAATGATTGTAATCCTTTAGGCCCCTTGCCAACTCGTTTCCTGTATTTTGCCGACATATTTAAAAACACGATAAGCAATATAATACCTGTCATCCACATACTGGCCACATTTTGGGTAATGGAAAAATCCCATACTTTTTTATTGGCCGCAGCGTCTAACTTACCGGCATCATCAACAGTTTTTATTTTATTATTTACCAGCATGTAGCTGTAATGTTCACCTTTATATACGGTTCCGGCGGGCTGTAGTTTGGCAGATGAAAAAGCTTCTAATCCTTTATCAGTATATAGTATTACAGGCAAGGGGATATATGATTTTCCGAACAAATGCCACTCATGTTTATCGGCAATATGCTCCATGATAACTTCGCCCGGGTTAATCTTCTTTTCTTAGGTTTTTGTAGTAGTTTCCTGCGAAAAAGGCAGTGAAGACATAAGCCCCATAGCTAAAAAAAACGCAGAAATTAGTGTCGCCCTGAAAATTTTTGATTTAAAAATCGAGTTATTATACATCAAAATGAGGTTTTCTATCTTAAAATTTTGTGCCGCAAGGTACGCAACAAAATATATATTTCAAAGACGGTATTTAATAAATATATGTAAAAAAAATCGCCTAAAAAAACATGCTTATTTACCGTATTATTTTTCAAAAATACAACCACAAAAAGCAGGCATGCCAGTATTTTAAAGCCTGTCGCGCCCATAAAAGCTTCGGAGAACATGGCAGGGTAAATTTGCCGGACAAACAAGATAGAAGCGACCACCAAAAGCGTTAAACCGGACATGAAACCGAAGATCAGCCAGAAGTCGGAAATCAACAGGTTGGCATGGCCATATTTTTCAAGCGCATAAGGCGGTATTGCTA
>Ga0206882_1035_pt1 | contig 30509 bp, 28 predicted proteins | sample Alteio_BWOrgCont_4_FD_152908 | JGI IMG/M metagenome (GOLD analysis project Ga0206882, IMG submission 152908) | Enriched cells from forest soil in Barre Woods Harvard Forest LTER site, Petersham, Massachusetts, United States -... | ecosystem: Environmental > Terrestrial > Soil > Temperate forest > O...
CGGTGACGCCGTTGCCTTTGTGGATATAAAAGGTTTGGTGCTGCGCTTTTCCTTTGCCTTTGTCGAGCGTGGCGTCGAATTTGTTGAAGAAATACATTTCCTGGTTCTCACCGGCCTTGAAGTGCAGGGTGTAGTTTACTTTTTGCTGGTTGAACTCATGTTTGGCCGTTAAGTTAAATTCCGGTTCTTTTTTGCTGATGTTTTTTTCCAGTTCGGCGTTGACCTGTTCGCCAAATCCAAGGTTCAGCAGGCTTTTTTTTAAGAATTCTAAATTTTGCGTGTTCATGATCATATTTGTTTTTAGTAAATGAATTTGTTGCTGGGTTTCTGCACGGTTTAAGGGTATAAAAGCGTCACGGTCCATTTTAGGCTGGACGCGATCCAGCTGCAGTAGCGTGATAGCATCGTCGGCCTTGACGTCCGGTTGGAAATATTGCATGTGCTGACAGCTCCGATGGATTAGATTGTCCATTGAGCCATCAATGCAGGTCAGCTGATAACTGCCCTGTGCGTCCCGGCCGAAGAACAGTGTAAAATAAGCCTGTTCCTTACCAGCTTGATAAATGGTTTCAATGTCTGGCAAATCTTTTTCGCTGCTCAAAACGAATTCACGTAACTGGTCGACCACAGCGGGTTCATTAAAGCCAAGACCGGCCAGTTGCGTTTTGAGCTCATAAAAATTAACGGCGGCTGTCATCACTTTTATTTGTTGATTTTGAGCAGGACGGGGTATTGGTCATGCAGTTTCACTTTGATCTTTTTTACCTTTTTGCTGAACAGGCCCTTGGCGGCATTGATACCGCCGGCCGCCGCCTGCGCGCCGAGCGATTCGTCCATGCTTAGGAACTGCATGCTTTCCAGGGCGTTATTGGCGCCGTCGCCCGCTGCGCCGGTGAGTTCGGCTTCGGGTGCCGGGATGCCGGGCAGTCCGTCAAGGCTGAAGACCGTAAGGTCGGCGGGCAGGATGTCTTTGCCGGTGCGGATATGCTGGATGTTTAATAGCAGGCGCTGGTTGCTGACCTGGCAGGCCCCGAACAGCAATTGCCCTTTGGGCAATGCAACGCCTTTTAGTGTAACCGGGTCGGTTAGTTTTAGCCGCACGGTGCCGCCGTTCATGACCTTTTGTTTGCCGTCAATTACGGCGGGTATGGCCCGGAAAGCGCTGTCACTTTCCTTCTTTTTCTTTGTTTGGGTTATGGCCAGTTCGGGGTGCTGGATAGCCTGTATTTTGGTGAGCATGCTGTTCAGCTGGTCCATTTGCGGGTCTTTGGCATTGTTGTTATTCATCGCTTTCATCATGGCTTTTAGCCGCTTAACGTCCGGGTCTTGATCATTGGGGTTTGCCGCCGTAGTATAACCGGGTTCAGCCTGCGGCTGGCTGAGCTGCCGGTTCAGCTGCGCGAGCTTGGCCTCTATTTTTGCGGTTTGCAGGTCTGCATCACTGCGGTAAGGGCCGGTGGTGGCTTTGACCGGTTTTAGGGAATCGGGGTGCAGCGTTGTTTGCGCGCCGAAGCCCATGGCCCGGATAAAATTTTTACTCACCCCGTCCTGGGTAGCCGGGGTGTCTTTCCCGGCTGCCTGGTAGATGTCCATTTTATCCTTTTCCTTTTTGTCCTTGAACTGTGCCGATGGCAATACCATATCGAATCCCTTGGTATCGGTCGTATTTGCAGTTTGGCTGGTCGCTTTTCCGCCGCCCAGGGCCCAGAAGGCCAGGGTGATAAATGGCAGCACTAATAGCGGGATCGCCAGGAAGAACTGGCGTTTTTTCAGGAACTCGGGGGAATGCTGCGGCATTCCGCCGGATTGGATTTGCGTTTCCATATGTTATTTTTTATTGGTTAAAGAACCTGTTGAGGGTAAATGAATTGCAGGCAGCCCGGCAGGGGCGGCCACGCTGTAATAGGCCGGCCTGGAAACGGACAGCAGGACTTTCGCGCTGATCCCGCAAAAGGAAAGCACGATAAAGATCCAGAGTATCCGTTTTTGGGAACGCAGGGAAAACCTGTTTATCCAGGCATTTAACCGCATGGCCAGCCGGTTTTGAAACTTTATTATCCGGGAGTTCAATAGACCGGACGCCCGGCTTTTGGCTTCATTTATTGCCTTTGTATTTCGTTTGATGAACTTCATATTACTGATCGGTAATGGTGGTATCCCTGTTGGACAAGATCTCCCAGTGCTGGATCAGGAAGCCATGCGGGTTATTATCCGTCTGGCTATTCAGGTCACGGACTTCACCGTGGGTAACCAGCTTACGGGTGGCCGTCCCGCTGGAACGGACCAGCTTTTCCGTTGCATAACAGGTAAAAGTGTAGGGGAACTGCTGGCCTTCCAGTTTGGTGCTGTCCACTTTGATCTGCTGCGAAATATTAGCGGAGATCAGGTTGTTATAATAGCCCGATTCCTCCAGGTTATCATACTCGCGCTTGGCCGATTCATCGGCCAGGTATAGCGCCCTGGAAACATTGGCAGCGATCGCTTTATCGTCGGGGCTCAGGTCAAAGAAATATTCGTGGAAGGTTTTGATATGGTCCCTTAATTCCACCGGCAGGTTATTTTTCCGGTCCGACGCGATAGCCTCCAGGACCTTTCCGTTATACAAAATATATATCCGGTCCTGCGCCTGGCTGACCACCTGGTCGCTTTTATAGATGCAGAAGCACATGGTAAGCACATTGCCGGCGATCAGGAAGATGCTGAATTGCCGGATATGCTTAAAGGCGGTGTCTATGTTTTTGAGATGGGTGAACATGGCTTGAATTTTTAATGGTGAATGATTATGATTTGCCCGATAGCTTTTGTTCCTGGTAGGTGGATTTTCCTTCTCCGGTACCATTGTAGCCTTTCATAAAATCAGATGGGGCGTTCTTTAAATGCTGGGCGTTTTGCCCGAAACTTGCGCCGGCAGCCGAACCTGCCTGCATGGTTGAACCGGAAGCGTGGCTGACCATCGTGTTGACCTTTTGTAACAGCCCGTTACCGCCCCCCGGGCTGACGATATATCCTGCCACCGAGGGGACGGTAAAGTACCCGATGATGCCGATGAGCAGGAAGATCAGGTAGGCGGTGTCGGTGCTGCTGAAGAAAGTATCGCCCGAGCTTTGGATCTGGGCGATATCCAGCGTCAGCATATTTTGCTGTACCTTGCCGATAATGCTGCCAAAAATATTGGCGACCGGCAGCCAGAGAAAGACATTGATATACTTGGCTATCCAATTGGTCAGCGTATGCTGTAAGCCATCGAATACGGACAGGCCGAAAACAAGCGGGCCCAGGATAGCGAGCACAATGAGGTAAAAGGTCCGGATGGTATTGATGCAAAGCGCGGCCGCTTCATAAAGGATTTCCAGCACCTGGCTCATCCATTCTTTGATGCTGTTCCGGAAATTATAGGAAGCTTTGGCCATCGCGAATTTCACATCGTTCCCGACGCTGCCGATCACGCCTTCATTCCTGTCATTGGGGTCATCCGGGTGTGTATATTTGTAACATTGAGCGCGGTCCCCCTCCCCGCTCGCGCCGACAAACATCTGGTAGGTGCTGGTTTGTTTCTCGGCATTGGCTTTCTGCTGCAAGAGCGTGGCGATAGCGGCATTGCTGTCCTGTACCATAGCGCTGGTCGCCGCGGTAACCGGCTGCAGGACGCCGTTCATCACGGCGATCACTGTCGGGAACAGCATGATGGCTATGCCTAAAGCAAAAGGGCGCAGCAGGGGATAAAAATCAATGGGTTCCGCTGCGGCGATCTGCCGCCAAACGCGTGCGGCGATATACCAAAGGGCGGCGAAGCCCGCGATGCCCTGCGCGGCGCCGGTCAGCTGGCTGCATAAAGGCAGCATCTGGCTGTACACTTGTTCGAGGGTGGCCTGGAGGCCGGAAATATTGTCCATATCAGTATAGTTTTTGAAGGGTTGATAGATCGTTCAGTGCCTTTTGCCGTTGGATGGCGAGGATCGATGCCTGCTGGTCAAAGTACCGCAGGAACGCCAGCTTGTCATCGGTATCCGCATAGATATGGTCGATGGCCCGGAGCCGTTCGTCATCAGACATGCGCAATTTGCCTGCAGTGAGAATGGCCGTTAGCTGGCTGAGGTTCCGGAGGCTCTGCTGTAAAAGCGTGGTATAGACATTGCCGAGATAGGCGATCTCATCAGCGCTGAATCCCCCGCTTTGTTTCAGCTGGTTATAGGTCCTCGTGTATTCGGTAACGATATAACCCTGCTCCAGGATAATATCAGCGACCCTGCCATATTTGGCGACGGCGGGGCTTACCGCAAGCAGGCCGTTCAAAAAGGTGGAATGCAGGTTAAAATTGCCCTGCGAAATACTTTTAACCTGGTTATAACCGCCGTCAATGATGGTATAGCCGGTTTTCATGTCAGACAGGATACCCTTCAATTGCGTCAGCTTTTCAATATCGAGGATCAGCTGGCTTAGGTCGCTGGTCTGGGCTTTCGCCGGTGCAAAGCTGCATACGGAAAGTAAAAACAATAGCAGTACGCTTGCTATTTTTCGCTTGGCTACGTTCCGTAAGAACAGTTGGTCTTTGCTTTTGCTAATGGGTTCCATACAGATCTTTTAAGGTTGGTGTTTCGTTGCTTCCCTGCTGCCGCTGGATGCCCAGCAGCCTGGCGGTGTTACAAAAGCAGAGCGTGAACGCGTATTTGTCCTGCATGCTTTTGTGAATTTTGGCCAGTCGTTTAAGCCGCTGGTCATCGGTCATTTGCAGCGTACCCGGCGCCATCAGGTGCTGCAGGTCGGCCAGGTCATTGCTGCAGGTTTTCAGGATGCCGTTCTGTACACCGCTTACATATGTTTGCTCGTCACTCGTTAATCCGCTAACCTGGCTTACACTGCTGAACTGGCTGATAATGACCAGCTGCCATTGCATGATGTCCTGCACCTGCGTGCTGTTCTTGACCTGCGCGCCCGGCTGTTTCAGCGAGGCATAGTAGCTACTATGCGCGTTCAGTTCCGCGGTGTTGATGTTGGCGATGCCGGTAATGCCATTTTTAAATACGCCGTAGCCTTGCTTTAATTCGGACTCAAATGCGTTATAGGCGGCGATCTGCTGCAGGTAATATTGCCTTTGTTTATTCGCCTGCCCGAAAAGGTCGCTAAAGCTGAAGCCCTGCGCCGTACAAACGCCGGAACTAACCGACAGTAATAACAGCAACCCGGTTTTTTTAATGGATTCCATAAAGATTTTTTGTGCTTTGCATATCATTTTCATCGTTTGCCCTTTGCAGGCTGAGCAGGATGTTCTGGTTATTGAACTGCCGGAGATCGCTGTAATTATCGCCGATGTGCTGGGATGCCTGTTGGATCAGTTCCATCCTTTTGCCGTCGCTCATTTGTGTTTTAAAGGAGGTGATGATGGCTGAAAGCTGATCGAGGTTCCGGATACTGGCCTGGAGGATCCCGCTGTAAACCGAAGAAATGTACCCGAGCTCGGCTGCGTTAAAGTGTTTGTCCTGCCGGGTCAGCGACCAGGCGCTCTGGTACGCCCTGACCAGGGCCTCCTGTTCCAGCGTGATGTTCCTGACCTGCTCGTAATCGCTGATCACCGATTTGACCGTGTACAGTTCATTATAGTATTTGGTGAACAGGTCGGTTTGTTGTTTTCCGACGCCAGCAATATTTGTCAGCTGCAGTTGATGAAGCTGGTTTTCGATGGCCTTCTGCGCGTTTTGCAGCCAGATGGTTTGGTTCTGGGCTTTCTGCACTTCCAGGTCAATGGCCCGGATAATTTTTCCCACCGTTTGGTTTAATACGGTGCTGATGACAAACTGCGCATCCGCTTGCTGTTCGGGTAAAGCGATCAGCACGACGAGCATGCTGACCGGTAAGACGATTTGATAAAATTTCATAACCCCTCCCTGTTTTTGGTGTAGCTGCTGTTTTTCATTTTCAATCTTTTGCCACCGGGCTCAAATAGCAGGAAAACGCCCGTTTCTGTGATTGCTAAAATTTGCTTTTGCACATCCCAATGGCCGTTGAAGAGCTTTGATACCTGTTCCTTTGGTTGAAGCGCCCGGTTTTTAACCCGCCTGAAGCCTGTATGATCGCTAATGCGGTAAGCACGCTCACCGAAGGGATCCGGCCGTACTTCCGGGGTATCCCGGGCAATGCTGGATCCATCTTGCGCCCTGTTCACACAAATCCCGGGGATAAAGTCTGCCGGACGATGGCTTTTACTACTGCATGCTGCCAAAAGACTGATGGGCAATAGCATGATTTTGATAAATAGTGTTTGCATGTTTTTATTGTTTGGTTCGTAATTCTTCGGCAAGCGCAGCGATGCCTTTTTCCATGCTGCCATGCTTTGCAGCATATTCCTGGACCTTTACCCTTTCCTTCCCTTCGGTGGTATAGGCATAATATTCTTCCGCGCACAGTTCATTCTTGTAGACTTTAATAACCTGCCCGCCGATGTCTATTAAAATCTCCCGCTTTTCCTTATCCACCGATAGGGCCTGTGTTTTACCCTTGTCGCTCATCCCCAGCGTATCCTGCAGCTTGTCGAACTTGTGCAGGAACTTGCGCATGTCCATCAGTATCTTGATGTCGGCGTTGTTGATAATGGCATCCTTGATGACCGGCGAGCTGACCAGGTCGTCCAGTTCCTGGGTGACCACGTTTGGCACGCCGTTAAACTTCCGCATGGTTTTAAAGGCATACTGGATAAAGCCGGCCATGCCGGAATTGGCGATGGCTTTCCAGGCTTCGTCGATGGTTAAGACCTTTCTTATTCCCTTGAGCTTGCGCATTTTGGAGAGGAACATTTCCATGATGATCAGCGTAACGACCGGGAACAAGATCGGGTGGTCCTTGATGGCATCCAGTTCGATCACCACGAAACGCTGGTCCAGCAGGTTCAGGTTTTCAAAAGCGTTCAGCAAATAATCGAATTCGCCGCCCCGGTAGTATGGCCGTAACACGTACAGGAAATTATCCATGTCGAAATCCTTATCCTTTACGCGCTGTTCCTTCAGGATAGGCACATAATGGCTTTGCAGGTATTCGTAGAAAGAATCAAAACAGGCAAAGACAGCTTTGTCGCTTTCCAGGTGCTCATAATACCCCTGCAAGGCGTTGGACAGCGCCACATATTCGCTGCGCATGAAACTTTCATTTTCCTGTTTCCACAAGGTGACCAGCAGGGCTTTCAGGCTCTCCTTCTTTTCGGTATCCAGCGGCTGGCCTTCCGGCAGGTAAAAAGGGTTGAACCTGATGGGCTTCCTTTCTTCGTAAGTGAAGTAGTACCCTCCCACCAGTTCGCACAAACCCTTGTAACTTCCGCCGATATCGACGGTTACACAATGCGCGCCCTGGTCATACAGGGTGCGCAGGATATGGTTCACCGTCATGGATTTCCCGCCGCCGGAGGTGCCGCAAACGAGCATCCCCATATTGGAAGTAATGCCCTTGCTGCGCGGCCCGTCAAAAAGATCGACAAAAACAGGTTTCCCGGTCAGCCGGTCACAGAAACGGATACCTTCCGCAGGCGGGTCGCTGCGGTAGTTCCCCTCCAGGTTCAGGAAGCAGGCCGCCTGTTCCAGGAAGGTATCAAAGGTGTCGTTCTCCGGGAAATCGGCGGCGTTTCCGGGAATGCCGGCCCACCAGATCTGTGCGGCCCCATCCGATTCCTGCTTGCAGCTGGCCCCGATCTGCGCCATGGCCGAACCGACCAGGTTTTTAATGTCTCGTAAGTCCTCGCGGTTATCCGTCCAGGCCAACACATTAAAGTGGGCCTTGACCGGCAGCCGCTGCTGGCTGATGGCTTCATTCAGGAAATCATTGGTCGCATCCCTGCCGATGGCGTTCTCCCGGCTGTAGGCCGAAAGGGATTGCAGCCGCAGTTTTTTGGCTTCCAGTTGTTTCAGTACTTTGCCGGTATCACCGATAAAAAAATACTGGTTATAGATATGGTTACAGTCGAGCAGGAGGTTGAGCTGCGCTGCAAAGCCGACCGGGAACTTGGTTTTGTCGGTGCTGTATTTATCATAGGTGATCCTGCTGCCGCATAGGGATGGCAGGTCCTCCGCGTCGGCCAGCGTAAAAAGCAGGGCATGCTGGTCACCGATCCGGATACGATCCTTCAGGTGGATATCTTTGAGCAGGGGCCGCTCATTTTCTTTGAGTAAAAAGCAGTATTGTTCCAGCAGGCCGGGTTTCTTTCCGGTGCCTGTTAATTCATCATTGCCCAGCCTTTTGAGTTGGATAAAGCCGCTGTCGCAAAGGATGCGTTCAAACTGCCCGGCCTTCTCTAAAAACCCGGGTAACATCCGTTCGTCGATAGTCTGTTTGGGCGTGATGCTTTTGCGCAGGATACCCGAAAAAGCGCTGCCGGCCTGCTTGCGGTCGCCGGCTTTTTTGGTCAGCATCAGGTAGCAGCTATGGTCAAGGAAGGGCCTGCCGGTAAAATGGCGGTCTGCGGCAGTCGTTAAAAAGTTTCGCTGTAACCCCTTTGCACCGGCATAAGCATTCCGTATAAAGATATCCTGTTTGTGGACGATGCTGTGTTTTGGCAAAACCCTGGCCGCCCTGGTCCAGGCCTGGTGATAGGTTTCATAGTCCTCGTCCGATAGCGTAAAGATCTCCGGGAGGGTCACCCGGTAGGCAACGGTAATATCTCCGTGCAGGGAAACCATGCAATCATGCTCGACTTTATAGATCGGGAAAACCTGTTCGGCTTTGGTAAATGCGGGCATCGCTATTTCTTTAATGTGGTGAATAATTTGCGTGAATTGAATTTCAGGTAGCCGGGCAGGTAGCGCTTAGCGGTCCGTTTCATCAGGCCGTATGGGCCGTATTGGTTGCTCAGCCTGAAAACATGGTAAAACAGCCCGCCGCCCAACGCCATGATGATTGCCATGCAGACATATACCGGCAGTCCCATGATATACATCACCGCAAATAAGATCAGCAACGCGACAAGCCCCCCGGCCAAATAGCCGATGTATTGGGCTTTGAGCCCCTTAAATTCGATAGGCTTATTGATGCCTTTATTGATCTGGTAAACCGGCATTACCTGATCCCCTTTCCTTTTTTCGTCTTCCGCACGTTTTGTTGCAACCCGATCAGCTGTTCAGCTAATAGTTGTTTTCTTTTATGTTTTGGGATATAGGTATCGTCAGGTACGTTATAACGCCGGGCAAGACCTACCGGATCAAGCTCCATGAGCGGAGGTATCACGACCAGTTCCACATGCGCCGGTCTGTCCGTTATACCCGCTGCCCCGGTATAAATATTGTTAGTTTGCTTATCGAACAGGATATGGGTCGGTTCATCCTCCCAAAAATTATCCATAGAGATTTGATTCCAGGGCGCCGCCGTTTCCCTGAACTCATAGATGCGGCCGTCAACGGTAAACAGGGTTCCTGCGATGGTGTATTCCGGCAGTTTCCTCGCCATATTTTTTAAGTTTCTCATAGCTGTATTCCGTTTAAACCCCGAAAAATGATTTTAATACCGTAGCGACAATGACCAGAAAGATGCAGCTGCCAAACCAGCTGGAAGCCACTTTACCGGTATCATGTTCCCCGTCATTCCATTTTTTAAATACCTTGATCGCGCCGACCAGGCCGACGATGGCACCGATGGCATACATCAGGTTGGTGCCCGTATCGAAATAGCTTTTTACCTGTGAAGTAGCCTGGCTGATACCGGCATTACCATCCTGGGCCAGGGCCGCCGGCAGGTCAAGTATCCGTAAGGAAAGCATCGCGATGACCGTTTTTACCGCTGCCTTCCGGTTGATTTTTTCTTGTTTTAGATCAATTGTTTTCATATCCGTTTTTCTTAATTTTCGTTTAACCAATAGTTTTTGAGGTCCCCTGCAGTCAGCGGAAAGGGAAATTGGGGGGCGCCATCAGCGATGAGGAAATCATTAAGCTGCTGTTCATAAGCAGTGCCCTTTAGCGAAGGGTATTTTTGTACGATGAGCCGGAACAGCATCCCGAAATTCTCCTTGCTTTCACCGGATTCATTAATGACCCGGATCAGCGTTTTGACTTCAGAAACCATTTCAGCAAGATCGGCAATGAGCCTGCTGTCCGGTCCCGCGGCTGGTTCGGGTTTTACAGTTTGGTGAGTCAAAACCTCATCCGGGTGATCAGGCGGGCCAAAGGAAAGTTCTTCCTGGCTTACGAACTCCACCTCTTCAGGCTGCGCCTTGCCCATGATGGCGTAATCCGGCAATTGCAGATCGCCACCACCGGAAGCTTTAATGATAGGCTGCTTACCCATTAATTTATAGATCACAGATTGTAACTCAACCCGGTAAAAGGTCAGCGCTACATACAGGTAATAAAGGGTGACCAATGAAAGGATGCTGGCCGCGTAGGTCAACCATGAGATCTGCTGAAGCATAATTTTTTGTTTTGGCGGCAGCCCCATTGCTGCCGGCGACAAGACAAAATTGGGCAACAACGATCGCCAAATACTCCGAGTTAGTCCGAGTCGGACTATGACTTTTTTGTAATAGGGTTAAAAAGAGAAGGCGATTAACCGGTCACAGCCACAGGATATTTTTTGGTCTGTTTTGTTTTCAAAATAGCCATAAAATCAATGTTCAGCAAGCTTGGAGTTTTAAGTTCAGGGTACGTTAAACAGGGATGGATACGTTATCGCATTTGAGGCACTGGAGCAATGGTAGCAGTCAATGCAGTTGACGGTCTGCCTCGGTTAATTGAGCATGACTTTCACCGGCCATCAGGTTGGATATTCCCTTTTGGAGCGCTGTCCAGTTATTTTTTACTGTTCAGCAATATAAAAATCTCTTTTTTCCGAATTTCCATGCTAACAACGAACGATAATGGTCCATGTCAATTGTGTACGCACTGCGTTCACAATTGGAAAGCCCTGTGAAATTGCCTGAAAGATTTAAATCCGTTAGAATGCCCACTTCCCAACTTTGGTTATTATAGAATGCAAGAGCACGATAATCTTCTTTAAATTGCATATACCCCCTCACTTCAATATATTATTATGCACTTACCCCTTACTTTAAGTAAACTTAAAAATATTTAAATTTACTTTGGTTGAGAAAAGTAAATTTAAATAAAAATTAATTTACTTTTGTAACCATATGGAAAAGCCACAAATCGAAAAGTTTACATCTGGCCATTTGGAAAAAGGCGTAGCATACCGCTACTTTTTGCCGAATAAAATCAACTTTCAATGGCAATGGGCTGATGGAAGCCTGAACACTTTGTTAGAGAAAGCATCTATCAAATTAGGCGAGCTGAATTCTTTTGCGCGTCTGGTCCCTAATATCGATCTGTTTATTCATTTGCACGTCACTAAGGAAGCCGTTGTGTCCAGTAGAATAGAAGGTACGCAAACCAATATGGATGATGCCTTATTGCCCCTGGAAGAAATAAGCCCTGAAAAGAGAAACGATTGGCTGGAGGTTAATAATTATACCCAGGCACTTAATACGGCTATTAAAGAATTAGAAAAGCTGCCGCTCTCATCCAGGCTTTTGCGCCAAACGCATAGTATATTATTGCAGGGTGCCAGAGGCGAACATAAAATGCCCGGCGAATTCCGCAGGAGCCAAAACTGGATCGGCGGAAATTCCCTTGCTGATGCTTCTTTTATTCCTCCGGCGCATAATTATGTAGATGAACTGATGGGTGACCTTGAAAACTTTCTGCATAATACAGATATAGAAGTGCCGGCACTTATTAGAATAGCGATGGCCCACTATCAGTTCGAAACGATCCACCCTTTTTTAGATGGGAACGGACGTATAGGAAGATTATTAATAACGCTTTATTTAGTGAGCGAGAAAATAATGGAAAAGCCCTTACTCTATCTTTCCATGTTTTTTGAAAAGAATAAAGGGCTATACTATGATAACCTGACCAGGGTGAGAGACAAAAACGATATGTTGCATTGGCTTAAATATTTTTTGGTAGGCATTGCGCAAACAGCTGAACTTGCCGTGGAAACATTATCCAAAATTTTACATCTCAAAGAAAGGCACGAAACACAAATAAAAACTCAATGGGGGCGACGCAGCAGTAGTGGATTGATTTTATTGGAATATTTATTTCAGGAACCAGTTATAAGGATCAAAACTATAGCGTCAGTTTGCGGGCTCAGCACTAAAGCAGCCAACGATCTTGCAGTCCAATTTATAAACAGTAATATTTTAATTGAGGTAAGCGGACAAACGCGTTATCGCGTATTCGTATTTCAAGAGTATCTGGAAATGTTCAGGTAACTATATGTAATCAAGATTTAGATTTTTCAAAAATGTAAAGATCCTTTTATCGGTAAATATTTCGTTATAAAAGTTGAATTAGACGATCCCTCCAAAGTCGACCCCAGCAAACTCTGAAAAGAATATTATGGACGTACTCTTCCGGCATTTGTGCCTTAATCCTGCTTTCTGTAGACCTTGTGAAAAATGAGTAGAACCGGTTACGATAATAGTCATATTCGATGGAGATTTGTTGAAAGAGGATAAGGTAGATTATCAATAATACTTCAAATTAATTATAAAGCTTTTGGTATGATCATTAAAACAATTAAAGGGCCAGTTAAATGTATCCGGACAGACATACCTACAATCATAACCACAAATTAACTTCCTCACTATCGGATTCAAGACTACTTTTCAAGAGTTCAAAACCCTGTATAAATTGATCAATAGTGATATTTTTGAGATCCTTCTCCGACGATGCGCCGATATTTACGACCGGAGCTGATGTTAAGAACGCATTAAAATTTTTGCCATGTTTAGGAAGAAGATGGTGAAATGCGCCGACCCTTATTCCGGGTAATCCTGCAGCTACAGCTAAGTCAAATCCTCCTGAATTAACGCCGACCACACCATCAAATTGAGCCGCGTAAAACTCCATTTGTCTTAGATAGTTAGGGAATCCGCTTCGTTGTCGGATGTCATATTTTTTAATAGATGCAGCCTCTTTGCCTGATAGACAGTTTATGCTTTTGATCTCGCTTCCTGAATAAAAAACTTTGATGTCAAGATCCGAAAAATACGCGATAATTTCTTTAAACAATCCCACAGGCGTATTGCGCTCCGGGACCATCGCTTCTAACCGCACCGTTACCAGTATCCTTCGTAGGTCTATCTTCTTTTGCACTCTTATTGGAAAAAAATCACCGAACCTGCCGCTGATATATCGTTTTGAATCGATACGATCGATCAGCACGAACTGGCAGTTTTGGATAACAGGCAAAACTGCGACGAAATCATTGACCATATTCTCCACGAAAGGAGATTCAAATATTACATAAATATACGCAGGGAGATGCCATGTTGCTAGCTGATAGAGCGCGTCCGAAAACGAAATTATATGTACACCCTGCGCTGTAATATAATAAGTATATCCTTCACCGGGTTCCGTTCTGCTAACGGCACCAATAACGGCAGAAAAGCAAATTAAGTCCAAAACGTTCTGCCGAACATATTCGGATATCAAAATTACGGGATTGATTGGTCTTTTGATATTGATCAGGTTGGAAAACGCATAGCAAAACCTCAAGGCGTCACCGGGACCTGGTCTTAACAATATCCCACAACAATCAGATTGTTCCAGTATTTCAGTCATTTTTGTTTTTATCTGACAAGCTTAAGTATAGATAATGCTCTTTTATCCCAAGTATGGTTTCGAGCCATATCCAGAGCATTTTTTTCAACTCGGAACTTCAGTTCCGTATCATTCAATAATGTTCGGATAGCTGCGCCAAACCCGGAAATATCACCAGGTGTGACCAACATACCATTATGCTGGTCGACAATGATCTCATTTACGCCCACTATATTACTGGCTACGATCGCCTTTCCCAAGGCCATGTAATCAAAAAGTTTTAATGGGGAATGGAATTTATATTTTTGTACCGTGTTTGGAAGCAAACAAATATCTGCTCGACTTAGATGTGCTTTTACCTCACTCGGTGAGGTCCACGGTAGATGAGTTAGATTGTTGCTAAAAAAATGTCCAAGGTCTTCCTTTTTGCCTCCAATAACTATAAAATCATATTCGGGATGTAGTTTAGCTAAAGCACCGATCATCTCTATACCTTTTCCCTTTTGAGTACTTCCTGTATATATGACTTTCGGTCTATCTCCGATGTGGGGCTTATTGATCAAAGCATCCTCTCGGATCATGTCAGAAGCAGAATGAAGCACAGCCAGTTTTTTCGAATGAACGCCAAATCGCTCACAGTCTTGTTTTAGTGCATTAGAGATACAGACGACCTTCTTCAAAAATCTATTTGCAGCTAGGGTGATAAACATTCTTTTAAAGCGCTTGTCGAACGCGTCTTGATTATGATCAAGCTGGTGAATCTCATAATAATTATCTAATCGGGCCCAGCAGAAAATCCGGGATAGGTAAATGTCCCGGGTGTATATGAATGACGGTCTGTACCTGAAATAATATAACAACGCAATAACCGCGTAAGGGAGGTACCCGAACTTTAAAACTTCTTTCGGGAGTAAGACCATCTCGAAATCATCATCGATACCATAGAAGGCCTTAAGGTCATGCTTCTGGTATCCAGGAGATTTTATACCAAATAACAATACTTTAGCATGTCTGCTTAATGATGAACACTGCTTAACAACCGCAATAGAATTAGCGGATAATTCCGGTATGACTGAGTATGAAAAGTAAAAACCGTCGTACCTCTTCATTTCAAAAGATTCTTTTCTCTAAAATCACAGATTCATCGTCGAGTACTTTGGAAAGCAGCGATTCGTAATGCGCTATAATATCTTTCCGGCTCATATTATATTTTTTCAACTGAAGAGTGATTACTTCTTCCTCAAAATATATCAAAAGGTCACGTAAGTCTGTTCTGGAAAGTTGCTCAGTCTCGAACACAGGAAAAAATTGACTGCGATGGTAGTTTAACCAATCATTATCCAGGATCTTTATCCCATACAAGGTAGCCATATCATACATGGGAGTTCCCGGTAAGGGCACAAACAATGAATCAGAACTGATACCTTCTAAAAGACCTTCGTCTAATAAGTATTTGATACAATCAATGTTATATTGGATACTCTCGGCTGTTGTTCCGGGCAACCCCAACATCCAATATCCCTGCACTTTAATATCACTATGCTCTTTGATGATTTTAAGTGCTTTAGTGTTGTTTTCAAATGAGTTCTTTCTACCAGAATCGACCAAAATGAGATCACTTGAATCCTCAAAACCCATCCAAGCCTTTTTGACATTTATGACGTCCATCAACTTAACGACTTCCTCATCAATGTACTCGGCCTTGATATCGCAGGAGAAATTTAGCTTGACGCCATTATCGTAATAGGCGTTTTTAAAATCGTTCAGGAATTTTCGGTCAAGTGTAAAAATGTTATCCGTTATATGCAGTTCGAAGTTAGGTTGAAAAATGCTTTGGATCTCCAGTAATTCTTTTACAATTTTATCAATCGGGCGTGTTCTTACTTTTTTCCAGAAAAAGCCGTTCTGGCAATAGAGACAGCGTTCGGGGCAGCCTCTTGTATTCTGTATGTTAAATCTATATTCAAATTTGTCTCCAGGCAACAACGAATAATCTGCATTTGGGATTTCATCAGCGGTTAATAAGTCAAATTTTTTGAATCGGTTTTTAGACATATTTGATCTGGAAATGACTCCCGGAAGATCGTCGCTTTCACCAGACGACAGAATAAGGTTTAACGTGGGTTTTTCACCTTCGCCTACGATCACATAATCTAAAGCTGGCTCTTCAACTAATATCTGTGCAGGTAACGCAGTAGCGTGATATCCGCCAAATATTGTCGTGATCCCGGGATTGAATTCTTTAGCTTTCTGTATTAGCGGTCTTACATAGGGATATATTGGCGTCATAGCCGTAAAAAGGGCATAATCCTTATTTTTAAGTAAATCTTCAAATCTTCCATAATCAAAAGGAAAGGATATGTATTCCACCTCGATGCCATGTTCTTTCAGATATGCGCCAATGGTCAAAAGTCCAAGGGTATAGCTTTTTTTGATCTTTCTTTCAAGCATGTTACGTCCACCTCTGAAATCCAAGTAGAACTCAATAGCTTTTTTAACATACATAATTTCTTTTGTCCGGTCGTCATACAGGAGTTTTGGAGCAACCGGACAATCTACAAGTAGTACTTTTTTATTGACAGACATAGCGATCAAGATTGAGTTTATTTATAAAATCTATATTAAAGGCCTCCTACGATTTATGGTCAACGATCAGGACGCCGTCTTCTATCGCCTTTTGTAATTCGCCGATCTTAAAGCCGCGATTCAATAACGTTTTAACGTCATACCGGAGAAAATTAGAACTAAAAAGTTCGATAGAAAAAAAGGGTTGATATAACTCTTTTGAGTACTCATTATAAATGTGTCCGTTAGCGCAGTGGCACCAAGCGGTAAGTCTTAAAAAAGTGTCATCCCTAAGGCTGTTCTCAGAAATATCTGTGATCATCAGTGGTTCAGCGATCACCGAATTCATCAGTATGTGCTCATATTCATCTATAAATCTAGCCATTGAAAATCTATCCAGTAAAAATTCGCGTGCATTGCCGGGCAGTTTATAATTGTCATCAAGAATAGCTTTGACCGCATTGGTTATTAGATCGAATCTACCACGCGCAAACCTCAGTAAATATTTCTGGACAGGCATCGTTTTGTAAGTCACACTGTCGATGGCAATGACAGGGGTGCCACACAGCAAGGCTTCTATCGTTACATTTGAAAACGCCTCTAGAAAATCACCAATACATAGAATGACTTTACAAATAGAATAGTATTCAGGCATCAAACCGTGAGGAATCCATTTATGAAAGATCACATTCTTACTCAAGCCTTTAGAATCAATAAAATTCTTGATAGATTCTGTATAATTCCTGTTCGCTGCAGAAAGCGCATCGTCGATGTATTCAGGAATTAGGAGCCTGGCCCCTGGATTGGTCGTTACAAGCTGTTCCAGAACCGTTAGTGACTCATATATTCCTTTTGAATCATCCGCACGATGGGGAAAGCCTAAATATATTTTATCTTGCTCAATCTGAGAGATATTTAGATGTTCGAGTAATTTCTGAGATGGTTTCTTCCTAATAAAAAAATCTGTTTTGAATCCATTATAGATCTTCACGGTCCGATCCATCATGCCTGGTTTTATAGCCGCAAATGTATCACGCAGACAATCGTACGTGTAATCGGAGTTAACAATTACCACGGATTCATTAAAATTTATCGCTCCCACGAGGGTTTCCGGGTAATAGAAATCCCTTAGTGATATGACCGTTGGTATCTTGTTCTTTAGAAACTCAACATTTAAACCGGCGTCGTGGATATAAAAGACATCGTTAATCGCTAAACGTTCATTAATGAGTTGGACGGTTTTTAAAATATTGAACGGAGATGTAAAGTATGGCGCAGGAAAAACTTCTTTTAGAGGTAGTATCGGCTCTACGAGAATATTGTCATGGAGCTGGAAAGGTTCAAAATTGTCACGCCGCTTGATACAAACAATATTGATCTTATGTCCCCGTTCGGCCAGTCCCAAGGCCAGATCACGGAGCACTTTCTGCGAACCGCCATGTACATGAGATTTAAAAATGGGTCCTAACGAAAAGATTAAAATATTCATTCAATACAAGTGGTTGATTATGCTTATAAGTTATATTCCACGATAAAACGACCTCAGATCAGTTCGGGCTTTTTTGCACTTTTCACCCAATCAAAATGCTTAGCGAGTCCTTGCTGTATGGTATGTGAAGGGTTATAGTTGATCATTGCTTTGGCTTTGGTGATATCCGCGAATGTATAGGGTACATCACCAGTTTGAGAAGGGAATCTATTGACCACTGCTTTGCGATTGCAAATCAATTCAATCTCTTCAATTAGTTGATTAAGCGATATGGGATTCTGGCCGCCAATATTGAATATCTCGTACATGCTGGAAGAAAAATGTAATGCACTCTCTATCGCATCGAGAACATCGTCTATATAAGTGTAATCTCTTTTGCTGCTTCCATCACCAAATACTGAAACGGGAACTTCGCTCAGGATCGCATCAAAAAAATTCCGTATCGCAAGATCAGGCCGCTGTCCTGGCCCATAGACGGTAAACAACCTGAGTGACAAAAACCGTATGTTATAAAGACTCGAATACACGTACCCCATAATTTCAGCTGCTGCTTTGGAGCTAGCGTAGGGACTTATAGGAAAAAGCGATGATCTTTCCGACCAAGGAAGTTGATCGTTCATTCCGTAAACACTACTTGAAGAAGCGAAAATAAATTTCTGTATCGACCGGTGTCTGGCAAATTCCAATAGCATTTGCGTACCGATGGAATTCACTTCATGGTATTTAACGGCATCACCCAAACTGGGGCGCACACCGGTCTTTGCTGCCAAATGTATAATTGCGTCTACATTGGGAACGATGTCCAGATCATCCTGTTTGAGAATATCCCCTTCAATAAACTGGTAGTTTTGGTTTTTGAGGAACGGTTCAATATTTTTCCGTTTAGTAATCTTTGGGTAGAAAGGATCTAAATTATCAAGACAAACAACTTGCGAATCTCCTTTTTCCAGTATTTTGCGAGTCAGATTGCTTCCGATAAAACCCGCTCCTCCCGTAATAAGAATGGCCTTCATTTTGACAAGGTTTAAAACCTTCAATATATGACTTTTATTAAATACGGCGATAGAAAAAGTCAAAACTCTTATGATATTATCAATAGCTCTGCTTGTCCGTCTATTATTGATATCTTTAGTAATCTTAATCTGAAGTAATATGGATTATTTGCCTGAAGAGTTGGAGTTAGCTCGTGTTTTTTTGAAGAAAATGGGTTTGTCAAATTTGAGCGTGCGCTGCCCAACTATATTCTCGGGAAAATACAGAGTGAGACTGATAATATCATGAGAAATGTCTCAAACCTGCCAAAATCCCATGTATGGCTTGGACATTCGAAAGATAAAACTGAAGTCGTCCAAAGGATCTGTTGGATGAATCAGCATTTCCCAGCAATTAAAGAATTAGGGGAATCGAGTGTATGGCTGAAGGATATGGCAACAAAGCTTCTTGGAGGCCAAGAAGCAATGTATGCGGGCGGCACGCGGGGAGATTATGGTGCAATGCTCATAATTAAAGACACCAATAATTTTAATAATTGGCAGGATCTTGGATGGCATCAAGATACACAATTCACCAGTCATCTACCGAAACATCCATTTATCAACATCGGAATCCTATAAAGGGGATGTCGCTCAACGATATAATGCAACTATTGGCGGAGTGGGGTAGAAAAAATACAACATTCGCCTAATGTATTTATGATATAGTAAAGAATACCTCAATCTGGCTTGTCAGATAATTGTGGCTACGCAATCTATTTCAATATCGAAATGTCCAGGCCAGGCAGGTACATTAATAAATATTCGCGCGGGTGGGTCTTTTGGAAAGTATTTAGCGTAAATGGCATTGACGACCGGAAAAGCTTCCACTTTCGTACAATAGACATTGCATTTCAAAACATGGCTCAGCGATGAACCGGCTGTTTCCAGGCAGAGCCGCATCTGCTCTAAAACCAATTCCGTCTGGCGCTCAATAGAGGCATTAATAACTTCGCCTGTTTCAGGATCAAATGGCGGGAAGCCCGAAACATATACCGTATCACCGCAACGCATAACTGCCGATGTTGGTGCCTTCCAGTTTTCCAGGTAAGTAGACAATGGCTCGACACGAATGATTTCTCTTTTCATGCAATTCGCTTTAAATCGGCCTTTAAATGGTTTTGAAATTCAGGTGCCTGGTGCGTAGCCATATTCAATTCGTAATGAATAGCGTCTTCACCTATAGTAAAGATCCTCTGTGAGCGCATGGCTTTCGGGTCTACCAGTATGGCCGAACTATCAAAAGTAAAACGGTTATCGGTGTATCCGGTCAACCGGTACTGCTCGATACGGCCACCGACCTGTACACTATGCAACAGGATTTGATCTTCCCGCAGGAGGATAAAACCGGTATCCCAAAACACGGTATGGCCGTTCTTTCCGGTATCATTCTTATACCAGCTCTTTTGCGCGAAATGGATGGAGTCCTTATATTCATCCGGCTTAAATTCCGTCTCTTCCGTATAGGCGGTATCATCAATGGTCGGAAATTTGGCAAAACCTTCACCGGCCCATTTACCGGCTAATAATTTTTTGAGTTGATCGAGGATAGTTTTCATAAAATGTTCGGCTAAGTTAGATTAATGCTAGCGAAAGACAAAAATATTACATTTGTGCATGCCTGCATCTTCTGAACTTATAGAAAGAATTAAAAGCATCTTCACCAGGGAGGAATTCGCTCCAAAGACCCTCCTTGTGAAAGAGGGAGCGCGCGCAAAGCAATTATTTTATATCGATCACTTCATAGATCCCAGTATTCGTCCCTTCGAGCAAATTCCGCTCTGCTATAGCTGTTCCTCTTGGAGAGAATTATTCAGAATTATCACTTGTACCACCATATCTTTTTTGATCTTAATGCATTTTTCATGAACTGCCATTTCCATCCCTCTGACTGGCTCCGTTCTCCCTTACCTCATTTTGTATAATAGCCGTAAGGGCGTGCCGGGGCTTGGTTTTTTTATTTGGGCGTTCCCTGCTATCTGCTCATACGGCGCAGGCATTAGCCACGGGCCTGCACTGAGGCATCCGAAGTGGCTGGTATCCGTTACAATCCATAACGCGAAATTGTGTTTCATAAAAGTATTGGTATTAAACATTCATAATTTCTTTTAAAGCAAAGCCCAGTGCTCGTTGGCCACGCTTTACTATAGTAAACTTTTCTACGGAACACGAGTGCCCTACCTCTTTTGACCTACGCTACATACTCGTGTTAGGCGGTTTATATGCATAGTATTGTTGTCAGATAAATTATATCTGTTAATTACCGAGTTCCCTTACAATATCTTGAATTTCTTTTCTTCTTAAATAAAAATAATCCATCGCATAAAATGCCGGAAACAATTCGACTTCTTTGATTGGCGTACTTTCCTTTATAAATACATAGGCATCAAATCTCCTTTTTAGGCAAGAAAACCGGAACTTATTTTCATTTCGGCTGGCTCGTTCAATGTTACAATAGGAAAGTATTGCATCATTAAGATACTTGGAGTTATAGTAGAAATAGCTTGATCCTGTTGCAAGGGCGGCATATTCAAAACTGTAGGGAGGAGGCTTCATTAAGCTATCTACGATTGTTTTTCCGTGGGGCACTTCATCTTGAGTATAAGTACCCTCACCAATCTGGAAACTGATGGAAAAATATTGGTTCCCGTAGTTATTTTTAAGATAAAGACCCAATGGCGTAACCTTTTTTGAATTATCATCAAATTGCTCAACACTGTTAAGATGTCCGCTATGTGCGTATATAGCCGCCTTTTCTCCAGGCCTAAGAAAAATATTGACCAAAGAATTTACTCTTTTAGACATATTAATATCCCTGTCTTTTTGCCATTCAACCAAATTTCTTATCACATAGGTTTCATTTTTCAGAATGGAAAGATAGAATTCAAAATTTTGTTTGCCTAATCTGTTTTGGAACATCGTATCCCTTTGGGCAAAAGCTATTATATTATCATATTTTCGCTCTATCGTTTTCTTAAGATAGAATTTCCCCCCTTCCTTGCCCAACAAAGCCAAATGGTACTCGAAAAGATATAGTTGCGGATCTGATGGATTATCTATACCAAACAAATGCACCTTATTCACCGAACGCCTATTATATGCCTTTAACCAATTAAGAAAATCAACAAAATTCTTATAACCGCCAATAGAAAGTTTGCCTTCAGCCTCTATCTGTTTTTGATAACTGTCGGGCATTTTGCCCTGCACGTACCTATCCAATATCAAACTAGCGTCCACTGGATGCTCCAGCAACACCAGCTTACAATTGTAATTGACAATCAAATTCTTTATAAACTGATAACTTGCAACTTCAACTGTGTTGCTGCCATGGCTACATTCTCCAAGGCCTATTATCCTTTTGTTATGTAGTTCTGTAATGTTTGCTAGTAGGGTACTGTCATTGCCAAAAGCAAGAGGTATCATCTTTCCTTTCACAATGCCTTTGATCGCTTCAATGCTGTCTTTTTTATTTTTCGAAAAGTAACTTTCGTTGCTAATTTCCTTTCCATTTACCTTGATCTTTATTTCGCCAAGCCAAATATTTTGATTTGCACTACTGTCCCCATCATAATGTATGCTGATCCGAAGTGCCGCGACATATCCAGGCAGCAGCGAATTTTTTTTTTCCTTCCATAGTCTACTACTGATCCTTATCGACTTCGAGGATGTTTCTCTTTCCTCCTTGTCAAGACCTGTAACCGTAAACCAAAGATTATAAGCTATATCATCTTTAGAAACAATAGAGACTTCGCATTTCTTTTTTTGGATACCACCGGGCAACAAAATGGTTTTAGACAAGTCAAAACACATTTTCTTATTATTCGGCACCGTTGGCGTATAATACAACTTAAATACCCGCCTGTTTTGATAAAGAGTTGTGCTATCCATTAAAAAATCGCAGTTATAACCACTTAACAACCACAACTTATCCCTCCTGTCTATTTGTCTAAAATTCAAATCATACTTTTCAGCGATTGTCTGTGCTTTTGCTGAGAGGGAAGCAAAAAAAACAAACACAATAAGTAATATGTAGCGTGGCTTTTGACGTTTCAATTATTTAAGTGGTTTTTATATTTTGGGAATTGCTTAAACTGCAGGTAATATATAGAAATAAATTAAACTTATGATTAAACAATTCCTAAAAACTAAAAGCTTAACATAGTTTTTTCCTTAACAACTATGCTAAGCCTTTTTTGAAAAAATAAATATCAATCATTGACAATCTCAATCATTATTATTGGGGCTTCTTCGGTAGAAGTATCGACCAAAGTTTTCTGGCGTTCCACGATTAATGCTGCCCATAGGCTCCATATATACTGCTATCATCTTTGCTCATTGTACCCGTTAGATCATTTTGTGGGTCGTAATAATTGTAGTGGGTTGGGTCTGCCATACCGGTAATATCAACAGCATGTCCTCCCCCCCCGAAATCTAATAACAGTATACCTACATCACCTAAAGTAGAGTGGTTATAAGCACCTATAGAACTATACCCGGGATAATATCCATAATTCCCTAGAAATTCACCAATATAACCATATTTAACCCCCTCATAGCCAACTTCTTCTTTGGTAGTATTAAATGTTTCAGACATCCCTTCAGCTATCTGCTTTTTATTAACAAAATCAGCATATTCACCTTGAATGTCCATAACATCTCTCCCCGTTGCAAATGCAATTGATTGAAATACACAATCCATCGGGCCAGCTATCCCCGTATTAGCCCTCCCAAAAATAGCATTACCCATAGCTAAATTATCCGCTATTTCATTTCCAAGCCTGAAACCCATAAAGTTATCAGTTTCGTCAAAATTGCCATTTGCATCCTCGGTTAAAAATCCCAGATTAACCGCATTCTGAAGAATAGCCCCCTGGCCCAATGTCCTATTAGAAATATCAGCAAAATGACCATTCGGCAGGGCATCAAAAGTGCTATACAAAAATTCTAAGGCAGGCGTCCAAAAAGCGGAATAGTCACCGCCATCCCCGCTAATATCGCCACTGCTGCCACCACTATCATCACCGCCACCGCTGCCATCGCCACCGCCACCGCCAGTAGGGCCACCACCGCCACCCATATAATACATTCCCGCCAAATCGTATTGGGAATAATTGCCTTCGCCTTTATCCAATATGGCCTGTACATCAAATTCATTAAGCCCATTGTGACCTACTCCCGGCACCGCATTTTTCCCATACAAATTACCATGACTACCTCCCCCGGCCAGGCCCCCGGTCGGGTCATTCATCATCACGGGATTATTTTCCGCGTACCCGTAACCGTTTACACTTTGCGCCAATGGATCGGTTCCTATGAACCTGCCAATGGCCGGGTCATAATTGCGGTAAAAGCTCTGGTCATAATCGGGCAGGTTGGAAAATTCATTCTGCCATTCACTGCCGCCGTTATACAAATTGATATTTGGTAAGGTCGGCGTAGCAACCGGGCTGTTGGCTAACCGCTCGCCAAAGGCGTAATAGCTGTTTTCCTGTACTATTTTTATAGCCGCGCCATTCACCTGGAAGCTGAACCGGGCATTGCCCTGCTGGTCGCTGATCACGTATTCGGGTACCAGGGTGCCCCCGCTGTTGATAATGCGCCCTTCGGGCATGGCGGTATAGCTTAAAGTGCTGTCGGTGTACACAAAACCGTCGATATAATCATTAGTGCTTTGCAAATGGGTGCTGTCGCTAAACACTTGTTTGCGCAATACATTGCCTGCGGCATCATAAGTATAGGTGATATACGCCTTATGCATCCCGCTTACGGTGGTGACGATACTGTCCACGCGGTTAAGGCTGTTATATTTTAAATTCAACCCCTTATACGGGTCATTGGTTAAATTACCGGTGGGATTGTCATACGTATAATTGCCCGTGCTGCCGGTAGCGTTGTTAAAACCCAGGTTATTGCCCGTGGTATCTTTTACCTGGTTCAGCCGGTTGGGATAGGTGCTGTCATACGTATAGCCCAAAGCATCCACATTACTGCCGCCCGAGCCGCCAATCATTGATGATTTGCGGTGCAGCCGCTGCAGGTTCCCGTTCTCATCATAGCTGATGCCGCCTTCCATAAAACCCGTTTTATTGATATTGAAGTCCCCGGTGCCATTGCCCTGCTGGTCGCTGATTAAATTTCAAAGAACATTAAGCTGTAAGCTTAATACATTTTAGGTCGAAGTTTGTAAACTTCGACCGGTGAGGGTATCCCCCCAGATTGGCACTATTCTAAATTGAAAAATATGCTCGATTTTACCGCTATGATTTATGGGAAATGTTTGTGCACTTTTTCAGTAAGATCATATGGGTTAAGAGCAGGAATATTTAGTTTAACTTTTTTTTCGCCATCTAAATCAAATTGAAAAACGCGGCTATCATTTATAATGTTTGATCCTAATTTATTTTTTAGTCTATCTATGAAAGTTCTGTCCAATTGATTATTTGATATAATTTCCGAACCATCATAGCAAAAAAAAGTGTTTGTTTTAAAAGTAAAATAACTTGAAGGCAACTCGTTAAGCTCCTCTTTATTTATTATTTGAAAAATGGAAATTCTGACAAATTGATTTCGCCGTGAGATTAAAACTTTAAAAGCTTTCATTCCTTCCTTATTCAACTCAAACATAGTAATGAGTTTGCTTTTTAACTCGTAATTCGAGAATACTATTTTTGATAGATTCTCGTTGTACTCGTTTTTTTTAGTTTGACCATGAGCACAATTAAAAAACAAAACAAATGATAACAATATTACTTTGATGGTTTTCATAAATTTATTTGAATAATCCGATATTCGGTATAATAAGTATACTCCCATTTAATAAATTTTGTGCCGGATAGGTATTATAACTATTACTTCTCAAATCTGACATACCTGCTCCATAGAAATTATTAGGCCCTAAAACAAATCCAGGAATACCCATACTCCTAAATGCTGCCATATCCCCGCCATCTGGTGATTCATTCGCGCCATATCCACTGTCCGGATGTGTATGTATACTTGCAATTGGATAAATCCAGGTGCCGTTAAAATCCACTGCAAATGTTGAGCCTTGTCCCCTTGTTTTGTAAGCTTGATACCAGTATGCACTGTTTGCTGTATTTTGATAACCATTACCGTGAGTTGGCAAAACTGCAACTCCATTTTTGGTTATATATGCAAAATTCTCAATTGTATTGCTTTTTCCATAATTGCTATTTTGCCACATGTAGTTATAAGCTTGTGTTTCATTCTTAAAAAATGCAGATCCATCAGGATAAAATACCCCCTGATTGGCATCTACGATATTCTATACAAATCTACTTTACAGACTCTATTTTTAATTTTCCACGTTCTTTTATAACGGTTACATGAATAATTACTCTTTCGTCTATTGGTTTATTCGCCGCACTAAGCGTATGAGCAATATAGCAAACAACGTATGAATTCTTTTTGGCAGCATCTCTAGTAATCGTTAACGTTTTTAAGTGTCCAACATCTGTATAATCAATACCTATCAATGGATCCTGATCTAATCCGGATTCTTTGACTTCCCGTCTCAGCTTTTTTGTACAATACTTCAATTGCAAAGAATCTAACTTTTTAGTAAGTACAAAACCTTTGGTAGTTGACCATGCGGTATTATATGAAGTATAAAACTCTTTTAACATTTGCACGGCTTGTTTATCATCTACAACATTTTGCGCTTGGGTGTAATTATGATTTGCTAAAAACATTATGATGGTTAAGAAAAAATAAATTACTGATTTCATATTCGTGTTTAATTTTGAATCTTTTATAAATAACATCGTTTATTCTCTTTGACAATTAGTATCTGCTTATTGGCCAGGCCATCGAAAAATCTTATATATTGGATCGTTTCTATAACCATTACCTGGGTAAAAACTATTTTCTTTAAAATCTGAAATCCACTGAGTTCCATTGTACATATCGATATGACCATAAGTATTTCTATCCCCTAAATAAGGTTGCCATACTCTTATATCACCCGGTATTGGTGTATAATCATTAGGACTTACAATATTAAATCCTCGACTTATTAAAAAGGGGCCATACAAACTTGCTGGCACTGGATGCCCGTTAGTATTAATGCCACCAGCTTCTAAAGCCATTCTAACAAACGTTGCGCACTTACCACAAGATTTTGGATACTTGGGATTATAAATTTCAGGATTGGCATTCAGTGCTTGCAAGGCTTTTTGTATATTAAAACCAGGCCCTTGTTGTTGCTGGAATGGATCTTGCCCCCCCTGATTAGCACCATCCCCATTAGTCGTATTACCCGCTAACGCATTTAATTCATTATTTACAATAGCCGTAATGCTTTCATCACCACCTATATCATCCCCATCTGATTGAACTATTCCTCCTTGAAGAAATGGATTGACACCGGCATAAGTTATTTGTCCATTAACAACAGTTACACCAATGCCAAAACCAAGCCCTTTACCACTATGCAAGGCCGCCTGGGCATCCATAACCAAAGCTAAGGCTGCAATGTTTATTTGTGAAACATCATTGTTACTAGAACTATTACTACTACCACCACCGCCAAAACTTGTGCCAAAAGTAATGCCAAATGTTTGAGAAAGCGTTTCTACACCTTTACCACCGAATACTGTAGCAACGCCAAGCTGGTGACCCATGGCCCAAAATCTATTCCCCGCTGTAGGTGAACCAAACGGTACCAGGCCCCCCGTCGGGTCATTCATCATTACGGGATTATTTTCCGCGTACCCGTAACCGTTCACATTTTGCGCTAATGGGTCAGTGCCTATGAACCTGCCCACCGCCGGGTCGTAGTTCCTGTAAAAGGTCTGGTCATAATCGGGCAGGTTCGAGAATTCGTTCTGCCATTCACTGCCGCCGTTGTATAGATTGATATTTGGCAGGGCCGGCGTAGCAACCGGGCTATTGGCTAAACGTTCGCCAAAGGGATAGTAGCTGTTTTCCTGTGCTATTTTTATAACCGCGCCATTCACCTGGAAGCTGAACCGGGCATTGCCCTGCTGGTCGCTGATCACATATTCGGGTACCAGCGTGCCCCCGCTGTTGATGATGCGCCCTTCGGGCATAGCGGTATAGCTTAAGGTGCTGTCGGTGTACACAAAGCCGTCGATATAATCATTGGTGCTTTGCAAATGGGTGCTGTCGCTAAACACTTGTTTGCGCAATACATTGCCCGCGGCATCATAAGTGTAGGTAATATAAGCTTTATGCATCCCGCTGGCGGTGGTGACGATACTGTCCACGCGGTTAAGGCTGTTGTATTTTAAGTTCAAGCCCTTATATGGGTCATTGGTGAGGTTTCCCGTAGGGTTATCATATGTATAACTACCCGTGCTGCCGGTAGCGTTGTTAAAACCCAGGTTATTGCCAGTGGTGTCTTTTACGCTGTTAAGCCGGTTGGGGTAGCTGCTGTCATAGGTATAGCCCAATGCATCCACATTGCTGCCGCCCGAGCCGCCTATGGTTGACGATTTGCGGTGCAGCCTTTGTATGTTCCCATTCTCATCATAGCTGATGCCGCCCTCCATAAAACCGGTTTTATTGATATTAAAGTCCCCGGTGCTGGCCACCGCCCGTTCGGAATAGCCTGAATTAACATAGCGGCCCAACTGGTCGTAATGATAGGTATAACAGCGTTCATTGGTCCGGTTGCCCATGCTGTCCCGGGTCATCCATTTGATGGCGTTTATACGCCCTGAGAAGCTGGCCGTTTCGTTACCTATACCGCTGCCCGTTTTATTGTAAAACAATTGCATGCCGAATAATGCCGTAGTATCAATACTGGTCGTCCCGCCATCGCTGTTCAGCTTGCTGTTGTTGATGGTCGTCAGTTGCCCGCGGATGTTGTAGCGGTAGTAGATGTTTTGCAGGTATTTGGTGCCGTTATAGCCCAGGTTTTTAGCGACCACCTGCCCCAGCTCGTTATAGCCGTAAGTGGCGATATGGGTCAAGGCCTGGGCATTGTATTGCTGGTCAATCCCCGTTAAATGGTTATGGCTGCTATCGTAGTTAAATATGGTTTTGATGGCATTGGTGGTTCCTGTTGCTTTAACTACTTTGCTGGATAAGGGCCTGCCTGCAAAATCAAGCACCATGGTTTTGGTATCCGTCAGGGTATCCTGCGTATAATTCAGCCAGTTATTGGTACGGGTTTGTATGGCGCGGCCGAACTTGTCATAAAAAGTAGCGGTCAGCAGCCATTTGTTACTGATGCCCGGGCCCAGCGTCCGCCGTACCGACATGGTGGGCACCCACCTCAGCATGGCCGTGGTTTGCGCGCCTTCATGCGGCAGGCCCTGGCTGATGTAGCTGTAATCATCGGGGCCGCTGCTGTTCAGGTCGTAATCATCATAATAGTTATAGGCCAGCGGGGTGATGCTGCTGCTGCTTGCAGGGAATATGGTATTGCTGTAATAATAATTCGCGTGGTTGGCGCTGCGCACTTCGTACCAGGCCGTGTTATAACCGCTAAGCGTACTGACATAGTGCTGCATGCCGCTGCGCGTTTTCCGCGTGCTGGTGGCATCGTGGTAGATACCGCTGGCAATGGGCCTGTTCTTGGCATCATATTTTATATAAGCCCACTGGTCGCCTTCCCGCAGTTTGGGGTCCTGTGTTAACACCGGGCGGTTAAGCGGGTCATAAATAATGTACGAGGTCACATTGCCCGGCGCGGTCTTTTCCACCACGCGGCCCAAATTATCATACACATATTTAAACAGCAAATTGCTCACATTCGTACTGGCCAGGGTGGCGCCGCCGGCTACCAGGTGCACCGCCAAGGGCGGGACAACATAGCTTACGGCACCGGAATTATTGTAAATATAGTAAGTATCCAAATAAGGTTCAGCGCTTTTCCCGGTTACCTGCCGTTTTAAGATGGTTTTTCCCGCAATATCGGTAAACACCAGGGTTTCCACCCCGTCCTCGTCCCTGCCGTCGGTTACCGAAAGCACATGGTCGGCATAATTGCCGGCCGTGGTGTCGTCGGGCTGCCAAAGTATAACGGTATCGCCTTTGGCGAGGCTGTTGCTGCGGTAGCTCATGGTTTTATAATGCTGCTTGCCCAGGCCGGTGGGCTGGAAGCCCATGCCCACCATCCCGGCTGCCAATACGCGTTGCAGCGGGCTTTTTTCCACCGTTTGCGAGCTGAAAGCGGTATCGTCATGGGCGATGTACTTGCTGGTATCATTATAAAAAGCAGGCTGCGCCACGCTGACCGCGTTGGCACGGTAGCTGCCCGTGGTATCGGCGGCCTTGCCGGCATAAGGCAAATAGCTTTTCAACTGCCTGCCCAAATTATCGTAGGCGACGGGCTGCACCAGGTCATGCTGCAAGGGGCTGGCCTGTTCGGCAACGGCTTGTATACTTCGGCCCATGCCGTCATAATACACCCGCGAGGTTTGCTTATAGGGCAGCGACAGGGTATCCACCTGCGCATCGGTTAAAACGCCCTCCAGCCTGATGCTTTCCTGCTGCACATAACCGGGCATCGTGCCGCTGCAGCTGCCCGGTGTCACATATTTATTCCGGGCCAGGATATTTTTGAACTGGTCATAACGATGGAGCGGCCGGCCCCATTGGTCGTAATCCGTATAGGCTGATATACCGTTGGTATTGGTCTCCGCGGTTTGCAAATGCGTAAGCGGGTCGTAGCTATAGGTGGTGACATTGGATTGCTGCGGAAAAAACAATACATCGTCTATATCAATATTGGCGCTCGTAGTGATACCGATACTAAAGGTGGAGGTCGAAATGGTTGATGCGGATACGCCCCATTCGAAGTACTGCCAGCCGCCGCCGGTGGAAAAAAGCCCGCTGCAACGCGTATTGGCAGCCGGGATGGTG
>Ga0206882_1038_pt1 | contig 30495 bp, 30 predicted proteins | sample Alteio_BWOrgCont_4_FD_152908 | JGI IMG/M metagenome (GOLD analysis project Ga0206882, IMG submission 152908) | Enriched cells from forest soil in Barre Woods Harvard Forest LTER site, Petersham, Massachusetts, United States -... | ecosystem: Environmental > Terrestrial > Soil > Temperate forest > O...
GATATTAGAAATATGCGTTGCTGTTTTACCAACAACGCATGTTATTTTATCCTCAATCATTTATTGCCTTTACCCCCGGCAATTCCTTACCCTCCATATACTCTAACAACGCGCCGCCACCTGTGGATACATAGCTTACATCATTGGTGAAGTTAAATTTGGCTACAGCTGCTGCCGAATCACCGCCGCCGATAAGCGAGAACGCGCCATTTTCTGTGGCCTTTACTACTGCTTCGGCAATGGCTTTGGTGCCGACTTCAAATTTCTCCATTTCAAAAACACCCATCGGGCCGTTCCATAGTATGGTTTTTGATTGTTCAACTACCTTGCTGAATGCTTTGACTGAATCGGGGCCAATATCCAGTCCCATCCAGCCGTCTTTTATATCGCTGTTTTGCGCGGTATCGGTATTGGCATCGTTTGAAAAGTTATCCGCGATGATAGAATCTGTCGGCAATAGCAGGTTAATACCTTTATCCTTTGCCTTTTTGATGAGGCTAAGCGCCAGGTCAAGCTTATCGGCCTCAACTAATGATTTACCTATGTTGCCGCCTTGCGCTTTGGCAAATGTATAAGCCATACCACCACCGATGATGAGATTATCAACCTTATCCAGCAGGCGCTCTATCAGTTCAATTTTATCAGATACCTTGGCACCACCCATAATGGCGGTAAAAGGCTTTTCGGCATTATTCAATACCTTTTCGGCATTAGCCAACTCACCTGCCATGAGATAGCCAAAATATTTGGCATCGGGGAAAAATTGCGCTATGACGGAAGTTGAAGCATGGGCGCGGTGCGCTGTACCAAAAGCGTCATTAACATATACGTCGCCCAGTTTGGCTAACTTTTCGGCAAAGGCCTTATCTCCTTTTTCTTCTTCCGGGTAAAAACGCAGGTTTTCCAATAAAAGCACCTCGCCTTTTTCCAACTCTTTGGCTTTTGTTATCGCTTCTTCGCCAATACAATCATCGGCAAACTCCACCTGCTGACCTAACAGATCAGACAGATGCGGCACCAAATGTTTTAATGAATATTTTTCCTCGGGGCCGCCTTTTGGCCTGCCCAGGTGCGACATCAGTATCACCTCTCCCCCATCTGTCAGAATCTTTTTAATAGTTGGCAGGGCAGCCGTCATACGGTTATCATCGGTAATGCTATAGTCTTTATCCAAAGGGACATTAAAGTCGACCCTTATTAATGCCTTTTTTCCTAAAAAATTAACCTGGTCTATTGTTTTCATAGTGTTTGTAGTGAGTTGTTATAAAGGCCGCCAAATTCAGCAAATAATTCTAAATGTGGAACGCAAAAATGAAAAAGGTGTTTTAAGGTAGCAAAATCATTACTGTATCTTAATATACAATACATAATGCGGGCCTATAACGGGCACTTCAAACTCGTCGGATATCACTTCAAAGCCCAGGTTTTTATAAAACTTTAAAGCCTTTGTGCGGGCATTGCACCATACATAATTCACCTTCTGGCCGCGCAGGTAAGTTAAGGCAAAGTTGAGCAGTTGGTTGCCAATGCCCTGCCCCCGGTACTTTTCAATAGTCGCCATGCCGCGCAACTGGTAACCAATGCCGGTAAATTCTCCGTAAGGTTGAGGATGAAACGAGGCTATACAGGCCAGTTCATCATCCGCATAATAACCTAAATGGAAAGCACCCGCAAGGGTATCTGAAGGCCAGCGGCATTCGTCAAAAGTCAACTTGTTATCGCGCAATACACTACAGCGGATAGGTAACACAGCTTCTACGGGTATAAATTTGATCATGTATTACAGTAAGCTTATTTTTTCAACCAAATCGGCCAGGCGGCTTGAATACCCCATTTCGTTATCATACCAGCCCACCACTTTAACCAGGTCGCCAACCACCGACGTTAGCAGCGCATCAAATATGCAGCTATGCTTATTACCTATTATATCCGCCGATACAATGGGGTCTTCGGTATATTCCAGCACGTTTTGCATGGGGCCTTCGGCGGCCTGTTTAAATGCGAGGTTTATTTCGGCAACAGTAGGTTGTTTTTTTAGGATGCAGGTAAAATCAGTCAATGAACCGTTTAAAACAGGCACACGTATACCCGCGCCGCCAAGCTTTCCATCTAAATGCGGGAATATGGATGTAATTGCCTTTGCCGCGCCCGTGGTAGTAGGGATAATAGAAGCTGATGCCGCCCTTGCCCGGCGCAGGTCTTTATGCGGCGTGTCGTGCAGGCTTTGATCGCCGGTCATGGAGTGTACAGTGGTAATATAGCCATCAATAATTCCCCAATTATCATCCAGTATCTTTACCATTGCGGCAACATTGTTAGTGGTACAGGAGGCGTTGGATAATATAGGTGAGCTCAGATCAACCATCCCGTCATTTACAGCCAATACCACAGTAGGCACGCTTTTATCAGTTGACGGGGCGGATATTATCACCTGTGTGGCACCTGCGGTTATATGCTGCTGCGCAGCTTGTTTGGAAGTAAATTTGCCTGTAGATTCAATAACAAGGTCAACGTTTAATTCAGCCCAGGGTAAGGCCAAAGGGTCGCGTTCAGACAGTACCTTTATTTTTTTATCATTGATGTACAGGTACTCTTTATCGGCCTTAACCGTTCCTTTAAAACCATGATGAACGGAATCGTACTTGAATAAATGGGCGAGTGTCTGGGTATCCGACAGATCATTAATAGCAACCACACCTATACCTGGCTTAGCTAAAATATTTCTCAAAAAAATGCGTCCAATTCTTCCAAATCCGTTTATGGCTATTCTCATGTGGTTAATGATATAAACCGCAAATCTAATTAAGAAAGGACACTAATCTTCACGAATTAGTGCTTTTTAAATAAACAAATTGCGTAGGGCCAAACCATCGCGTTCTGTCGAGCGGATAAAAAAGGTAATTGTCCAGTTAAAGGCTATCGAAAGGGCGAATATTGAAAAAACCAACACGGGGTTACCATAGCTCCTGAACAAGAATACCATTGCAATGGCCATGATGTTAATCACCGCGAAGATGAGCGTGGTTTGCAGGTGCGTAAAACCAAGCCTTAGCATACGGTGATGGATATGGTTACGGTCTGCTTCAAAAGGCGACCCCCCGTTGATGATACGTATAATAAAAACCCTCATCGTATCGAATATAGGGCCTATTAATATGGCTACTGTTAACGCAGGTGCCGAATAAACCTGGGCCGACCCTCCTATTGTAAGTTTGTTTAATTCGATAAGTTTTATAGCAAGTACCGCTGATATTAAACCAATAAGCAATGATCCGGTATCGCCCATAAATATTTTGGCCGGTGTTATATTAAACCGCAAAAAACCTATTATAGCGCCAACAATGGCTAATGATACGACGGCCAGTTCATATTGGTGCATATATATAAATAATGCCGCGAAAGAGCCGTTGGCAATAATACCTGTTGTAGCTGCCAAACCGTCAATACCATCAATTAAATTAAAAGCATTGATCAACAGCATGATCACCAAAATGGTTAGGCTTACACTAACCAAATAAGGCATATCAAATATCCCCAATATGCCATACATGCTGGTTAACCGTATATCGCCCAATACTACCAGGTTTAAACTAACAATAAACTGTATAAGAAATTTGGTGCTTGAATTTACGCCCGAAAGATCATCCTTGAGCCCCATAGCAAATAATATTATTGCCGATATGAGCAAATAACTAATAGAGAATCCTTTATCTACAACACTGAATATCATTACTGTGATAGCAAAGCTTACAAAAATAGCCACGCCACCTAACCGGGGTATCCCGTGGTCGTGTTGTTTTCTGAAATGGCCTATGTCATCATATAAGTGCCTGGAACGGGCTACATGTAGAATAGACGGGATAGCAAGTAATGTAATAAGAATTGAGATACAAATTATAAATATGTAATTCTCAAAATGATAAGTATGAAAAAACTCCATGTAGTATAATTGGGGGATTTATGCTATAATTAAAGTTAATTAATAATCAATATGCATCAATAATTATACCATCTATGTAACTACATAGTAGTACCTTATACACTGCTTTAATATTTTAAATAAAAATTAAATTGTTTTATTATATCTTCTCAATTACAATATATTTCCAAATGTTCAAATATGTAACAAATTAGTGACATTTTATTAAATATATTGTAATATTTTTCTACAAGGCTTAAGCACTATGGCAAAAAGGGGAAATAGTACCCCATTTTTCCCCATTGCTTTAAAATCCCCTCCCCATGCTTTTACGCGGTTTCTATAAGAAAGGTTACTCACTCCGCCAGTATTCATCTTAATTATTATTTTATCCAGGTAAAATGGGGCTATTTTATTTAAATGCATAAACCTTAGCATTAACTCATAATCTCCCGCTGTTCCAAACTCCAAATTATATGTTCCAAAGCGTTTAAATAACTGCCGTTTGCAATAAAATGTGGGATGCGGCGGCATCCATCCCCAGTTAAAACTTCCATCTTTATATCTTCCCGCATTCCATGTACGTAAAATACCAGCATTTGGTTTTATATAAATTAAATTCCCGTATACAATATCCGCGCCGCTTTGCTTAAAAGATGCAGCTACATCATCCAGTACGTATGTATCAGCAAAAACATCGTCTGCATTCAGTGTTCCAACTATATCGCCGGTGGCTAATGCTATCCCTTTGTTCATCGCGTCATATATTCCACTGTCGGCTTCTGATACTAAGAAATTAATGTGCTGCTTATATTGCTCAATAACTTGCAGGGTGCCGTCGGTTGAGCCGCCATCAATAATAATATATTCGATATTACTGTAGCTTTGTGCCAGAACTGATTCAATGCAGCTTTTAATTTTGGCACGTGCATTGAAACTAACCGTTATAATAGAAATTTTTAAATCTTGCACTTGTTAAAAAAATACATTATGTTATAGCTGCAAAATATGTAGTTTTGAAATTGCCGCGTATTATATTAAATATACGGTATTAATAATAACATAACGAATCAACGATACGTATGCGTTTTTCATTATTTAGCTACCTGGTACTTGGATTACTTTTGATATGCAGTTCATGTGCTTATAAACAGGACCAGATACTTTTTCAGCAAAAAAAGCCAATTCCTGACAGTATTTTGCAAAAAAATATCGCCAATATACGTAATTATCGCATAAAGTCCCAGGATATTTTACAGATCAGGAACTTACAAAATATCAAAACTATTGTTGATCTGCACCCCCCTTCGGTCAATACCATCTCACAACCGCTTACCGCTATTCAGCCCGAAACATTCCAGGTAGACGATGACGGTACTGTTGCATTAACCGGCCTGGGGCATGTACCTGTCGCTGGGTTGACACGCCAGGAAGCCACTACAAAAATTGAAGGGCTTTATCATGCCTATTTAAAAGAAGATGCATTATTACTTGAGTTAAAGATCATTAATTTAAAAGTAACCGCACTTGGCGAAATAAAGGGGCAGGGAAGCTATGCTTTAACAAAGGATAAAACAACCCTGGTTGAATTTATAGGTGAGGCCGGGGGGCTCACCGACAGGGCCGATGAAAAAAATATCAAGATCATTCGTAATGGTCAACCCGATCCTATAGTTGTTGACCTGAGCGATATCAAATCAATAGCCAACCCGGTAATACTTCAAAGCGGCGATGTTATTTATATAGCCGAAAACCAACGGGCTATACGTTCGGATAAAAATCAAAATTTATCTGTGTTATTGCAACCGGGCTTGCTTCTTTTTAGTACGCTGGTATTGGTCTTATCTCTTGTCAGGCATTAATGGAAGAAACTGAAAAAATACAGCAAAAATTACCTAACCAGGAGTTTGACTATTTTAAAATAGGCAAAATTTTGATTAGCCGCTGGTATTGGATAGCGGCCGCAGTTGTTATATGTTATGTTGGCGCTGATACTTACTTATGGTACACGCCAAAAACTTATGCCACCAACTCCACAATGAAGCTGGAGGAAAAAAAATCAGAGATCTCCGACCTGGCAATCATCTTAAATAATTCAGATAAGGGGCCTTCAAAAATACAAAGTGAGTTGTTTGTGATAGTGAGCCGCGGCCTTATTAAAAATGCTATAAAGGATTTGAATTACCCCATCGGCTTCTATGTGGCCGGAAGGGTGCGTACTGCCCAGTACGAATTATACCCCGAAAAACCGCTTAATATAAAAATAATACGGCTTGACAGTGCAAGTTTCTTCCAGGGGCTTATTACATTTCAACCCCTAAACAACAATACGTTTAGTTTAAGTTATCAATCGGGTGGCCGTATGGTTAAAACCAACTTTAGCTATAATAACCCCGTAAATATTGGTTCAACAACTTTTATAATTAATTACCCGGGCGACATTGATAAAAATATTTCTTACCAATTTAGGTTCAATAACCTTGACGGTTTGGTAAACAGGGCAAAAGGCGGGTTATTAGTAAACGAAGTTACCAAAAATTCAGGCATAGTGGGAATGCATGAAACAGATCAGAACGCCCAATTCGCAGCGGACGTTTTAAATGCAATAATGAATGAATACCTGGTGTATGATCACGATCAAAAGCAACAATCGGCAAGCCAGATCATATCATTTATTAATAAACAACTGGACACTATTTCCGGAAAGGTAAAAAAATCAGAAACAGCGATAGAAGAATATAAGCAGCGTTCAAAATTGATGGATGTTAGTTCGGCAGCACAGGTTCAATTAAGCAAATCAAATGAAATTGAAACACAACGTAACCTGTTAAAAGCACAATTTAGTACAATTGATGATTTCGAACAACAAATAAATAAGGCAAAATATGATGAAAGCCTAAACTTTAATGTTGATGGCACCCCAAACCAGTTACCAGTCGCGTTGCTTGCCAGTTTTAACAACTATATAGTTGAAAAAAACAACCTGTTGAATACCTATACCCCTAATTCGCCGCAAGTAAAAGAAGTTGACCGTCAAATATCGCTTGCAAGAAACGCGATAATTGAAAATTTAAAGCAGGCAAAGGTTAATACCCTGCATAAAATAGAAGAACTTGACCGGCAACTTTTTGTAGTAAATGGGCGGATAGCCACTTTTCCGGTTGCAGAGCGCGAATTAGACAGTTTAAACCGCGACTTCGAGATCAACGAAAAGGTATATACATTTTTATCTGAGAAGAAACTGGATGCCCAGATCAGTCGTTCAGCTATAGCGCCGGGCGCATCCGTTGTTGAACCGGCACAGGCCAATTTTGGGCCGGTTGCCCCAGATGAGCATAACATACGGCGCACAGCAATAATGGTTGGGCTTATTATCGGGCTGGGGTCAATAGTTCTGATAAGGGTATTAAACCCTTATATATATGATAAAGAAACGGTTGAAAGTCTTACAACCATCCCTATTATTGGCGTTATCAGGAAGTTTCCACGCAGGTTAGATGAAAATAGTGGTGATATTTTGGCTTTGAGCCAGCCAAAATCTATTTTTGCCGAATCGGTCCGTTCCGTACGTACCAATTTGAGTTTCCTGGCATCAGAAAAAGACAGCAAGGTTATTTGTATTACTTCAGAAGTCGCGGGCGAAGGGAAGTCATTTGTGGCAGTTAATCTATCCAGCACATTGTCACTTATTGATAAAAAAACAGTATTGGTAGCCGCCGATCTGCGCAGATCAAAATTACATAAAACCTTTCATGTGCCCAATGATAAAGGTTTAAGCAATTTCCTGGCCCATCAATGTGCTATAGAAGATGTGATACTGCATACCAATCAGGATAATTTTGATTTTATACCGTCCGGGCCCGTTCCTCCTAATCCGTCGGAGTTGTTGCATACCGAAAGGATGAAGATCTTAATAGAAGCGCTTAGGGACAAGTATGATATTATCATCATTGATACCGCTCCGGTTGGGTTGGTTTCTGATTCAATACCATTAATAAGAATTAGCGATATCAATGTTTTTGTAATACGTTCGGGGAAATCAAAATTCTATTCGGCCACCATACCGCAACGGATCGACCAGGAGTATCATCTGAACAATAGCGTTATTATACTTAATGCTTTTGAAGAAGACTTGTTACATTCAAGATATTACACCACTAAATTTACCGGGGGAAATTATGGCAGCAGGTATTATTATTATTCTGACTATGTTGGTTATGAAAGTTCGGGCTATTACGTTGACAATGATCAAAAGAGGTGGTGGGACATCAGGCAGTGGTTCAAATAAAAGCGTTTAAATTAAATTATGTCTTTAATTTCAAATACAGGCATAAGTAAATGGTACCCGGTTTATACCCATGCACGTGCTGAAAAAAAAGCTTGCCAGGCCCTGTTAAACAAGGGTATTGAAACTTATCTGCCCCTGCATCGCCAACTTAAACAATGGAGCGACCGGAAAAAATGGGTAGAAGAACCCTTCATCAGGTCATACCTGTTTGTCAGGATCAATGATCATGAGCAAACCGAAGTATTAATGACCAAAGGAATAGCCCGCTTTATCTATTTTTCAGGCAGGGTAACGTCAATGCCCGACCGCCAGATAGATGAACTTAAACTATTAATGGCAAGCCCTTATGAATTGGAGATAACAGAAGAAAATTTACAGCCGGGAGAAAAGATAATGATAAAGGCCGGGCCGCTTAAAGGGATACAGGGCGAAATTATAGCGTATAGATCGCAAAAACAATTGATATTACGGCTCGAAAGTATTGGCTGCTCCATTATAGTGCATGTTTCGGCATCGTTAATTGACAGATTTTAATTTTTATATTACATCTTTATAAAAGGCATTTTTAATAATTAATGCCGCGTTATATTTCAGTCAGCCCATAAATTACAAAAAGCTGATAAATAATAAGTTACAAATTATAAATGTGACTTACGGGGCGAAGCTGTGAACAAGCAGGACAATCTATCTTTACATCAAAAGTGTTTTGCGAGTGGCTTAGGTACCCAAAAATGACAAAACAGGGGGCTTGCGGGCCTTGTGCGATGCCTTTCCCTAATTTAGGGAAAGGAGGAGGTTTTAAAAGCGATCCCCCTGTATGAATAATCCTAAATTATGTGCAGGATAGCAGGCATGATATCAACCAGGTTAAACCCGGACGATATATATGAAAAGGTTAGTATTATGTGCAGGGCGCTGCAACACGGCGGCCCCGACGATGAGGGTATTTTTTTGGATAAAAACGCCAGCTCAGCTTTTGGGCACAGGCGGCTTTCAATTATTGACTTGAGCAAAAATGGCCACCAGCCCATGGCCGATGATCAAAAAAGGGCATGGATAACGTTTAATGGCGAAATATATAATTATTTAGATCTAAAGCACGAATTAAGACAGGCCGGGGCTGTATTTTGCTCTGCCACAGATACGGAAGTTATTTTACAGGCTTACTTGCACTGGGGAACGGCGGCTTTTGCAAAACTGCGGGGTATGTTTGCCTTCGCTTTGTATGATACCATAAACGCTGTAACCTATTTAGTGCGCGATACAAATGGTATAAAGCCCTTATATTATCATATCAATGACGGGCAATTAAGCTTTTCGTCGGAAGTGAAGGCGCTAAAATTAGCCGGAATAGCTACCGAAGAAGACGAAACCTGGCCGGTAAGGCTTTTAGCGTTCGGGAATATACCCGAACCATATACCACCTTAAAAAAGGTTTTCAGCCTGCCTAAGGGGAGTTTTTTAACCTGGGACCATCACCATAACAACCACGCTATTAGGCCGTATCATATAACATCTGCCGTTAGCTATATCACTGATAAAAACCAGGCCGAAGAATACATTCGTGAATCGTTAAAAACAGCTATAAAACGCCAGCTAATCGCTGATGCCCCTATTGGAGTGTTTTTAAGCGGGGGGACAGACTCAAGCCTTATCACTTTATTAGCAGCGCAACATAAACAACAGCAGCTTAAAACCATCTCTATCTTTTTTAACGAAAAGGCTTATGATGAGCGGCAATACCAAAATTTGATACTTGATCGGATCGAAGGTGAAAAATTTACCCATTTAGTAAAGCAAAATGATTTTGACGCGCACTTTCCGCAGATAATTGACGCGATGGACATGCCCACTACTGATGGTATCAATACCTGGTTTATCAGTAACTATGCGCACCTGGATGGTTTAAAAGCGGTTTTATCAGGCATAGGCGCTGATGAGCTTTTTGGGGGCTATCCATCATTCAGAAGAATTAAATATCTTAATTACTTACGGAAGTTCCCTGCGGCTTTATTAAATCTCACTACCTATTTTACTACAGACCGTTACAGGAAAATATCCTTTTTAAAACATAATCATTACCTGGCCGATTATCTTTTACTGCGCGGCCTGTTTGTGCCTGCTGATATAGCCAAAATATTGAATACCGATACAAGGCAGGTTAATGAAATTTTATTCAACTCTGCACCTAACATTACCCGGGGGGGTTATAATGAAGAATTGGCGGCATGGTTTGAAAGCAACTTATATATGCAAAACCAGTTGCTGCGAGATACGGATGTAATGGGTATGAGTCATGGCTTAGAAGTGAGGGTACCATTCCTGGATGAAGATTTTAAAAAGCTGGCTGAAAGTATCTCACCTGGGATAAGATTTAACAATCACCATCCAAAGAAATTGCTGACAGACAGTTTTGCGGCTATTTTACCGCCTGCTATTTGGAACAGGCCTAAAATGGGTTTTACATTTCCGCTACAGCAATGGATGAAACAAAACAACGAAATGAGTGATGAAAGTCTATATAAGGGAGAAAAAGCCAAAAACATTATAAAGGCGTTTAGAAAGGATCAAATGCACTGGTCGAAAGTTTTCGCGCTTTACCAAATACAGCGGTATGCCTAAAAAAATACTCCTTTTTACCTTACATACCTTTAGTACTACGGGCGGTTTACAAAAAATGACGCGTACACTGGCCTATTCGCTTTACCAGGTATCAAAGCTTAATAAATGGGCGTTTAAACTATGGTCGGTTTATGATTCAGACCATAACCTGATGCCTCAATATTTACCTGCTCAAAATTTTAAAGGGTTTAACGCCGACCGTCCCCGTTTCTTAACAAAAGTTTTAGGCATAGCAACCTGGCCCGATATTATAATTATAAGCCATATTAACCTGGCAATAATTGGCCTGGTGGTTAAAATGATCAACCCCAAATGTAAGGTTTGGTTGATAGCGCATGGCATAGAAGTTTGGCGTCCATTATCGGCGCTAAAGAAACGCTTTTTGAAAAATTGCGATAAAGTACTGTGCGTAAGCAACTTCACCAAGGAAGAAATGATAAGGTGGCATAAGACCGATCCTGACCTATGTGAGGTATTAAATAACGCGGTCGATCCATTTATGAAGTTACCTATAAAATTTGCAAAGCCTCAGCATTTATTAAACAGGTACCAAATAACTGCCGAAAATCCCTTAATATTTTCACTAACACGATTGGCATCAACAGAGCAATATAAAGGACATGAGCAGGTTATAAAAGTTATAAAAAATTTAAAACCCCGTTTTCCGCGTATTAAATATATATTGGCAGGCCAGAGCGATCCCGAAGAGAAGATAAGGATAAAAGAGCTAATAACTAAATACGACGTTGAAGAACAGGTAATATTAACCGGGTTTTTAGATGAAACCGAACTTGCCGATCATTTTTTATTAGCCGACCTGTTTGTATTGCCCAGTAAAAAGGAAGGGTTTGGAATAGTATTTATCGAAGCATTAGCCTGCGGCCTGCCGGTTATTTGCGGTAATTCGGACGGCAGCGTTGATGCCATACGCAATGGCGAATTAGGCAAAGCCATAAGGGCCGATAACCTGGATGAACTGGATAAAGCCATAACCGAAAGTTTAACAACCCCGTTAACCGAAAACAAACGGCAGCATCTTCAAAAGCAATGCCTGCTACATTTCAACGAACAGAATTACAGGAGTTATTTACAGCAATTACTGGTTGATGAATAATTTAACAGAAGAAGACGAAGGATACTGGGACACAGAAATAACGCCCCGCAACAATCTTTTCAATTTACAGCTAAAGGATGTATGGCAATACCGCGATCTGCTGGTATTGCTGGTAAGGCGGGATTTTGTATCGTTTTACAAACAAACCGTATTAGGGCCAATATGGTTTTTTGTACAGCCTATAGTTACTGTTTTGATCTACAACCTGGTATTTAATAACATGGCCAATATAGGTACAGATGGCATCCCGGGGCCATTATTTTACCTGGCCGGTACCATTATATGGAACTACTTTGCCGATTGCCTGACCAAAACTTCGACAGTTTTCAAGGATAACGCGCCCATAATGGGAAAGGTTTATTTCCCGCGGTTAATTATGCCCTTAAGCATAGTCTGCTCCAACTTAATACGGTTTGGTCTACAGTTTATATTATTTATCGTATTGCTGCTGGTTTACGGCTTTAAAGGTTTCGCGATAACGCCGAATATACATCTGCTGCTATTCCCTTACCTGTTGTTGCTTATAGCCGCGTTAGGCTTAGGGGCAGGAATGATCTTATCGGCTGTGACCACAAAATATCGCGATCTAACCTTCGTGATATCCTTTGGGGTGCCATTAATCATGTACACTACCTCCGTTATCTATCCGTTGTCTGCTGCCATTGCAAAACACCCGTCTTATAGCTGGATAATAAAATACAATCCTGTTACCGCTGTGATAGAAACTTTCAGGTATGGTTTTTTAGGCAGGGGCAGCTTTAGCTGGGAGTTATTGGGCTATAGTAGTATAATAACGCTGGCTATATTGTTAACGGGCATTATTATTTTTAATAAAGTTGAAAAAACCTTTGTTGATACCATTTAATATAAACCCAGTTTCGCCTCACCCTAAATCCCTCTCCAAAGGAGAGGGGCTTTTGACTATCCCGCTATTTAGCACTCCTCTCCTTTGGAGAGGGGCCGGGGGTGAGGCGACCGTAAAGCTTATCCCGAACTCACGTTATCTAAGTGTTCCAATTTTTGAGAATGGAAGGGTTGGAAGACTAACAAAATTCTGTCATACATTACCCAATGGCCAAAGTAATTAAAGTACAAAACCTTTCAAAAGCTTACCAACTGGGTGATTTTGGCACCGGCACCATATCGCGCGACCTGGAACGGTTTTGGGCCAGGATGCGCGGCAAGGAAGATCCGTTTTTAAAAATAGGCGAAGAAAATGACCGTGCCACCAAAGGCACAAGCGATATTGTATGGAGCTTAAAGGATATAAATTTTGAAATTGAGCAGGGCGATGCAGTAGGCATTATTGGCCGTAATGGAGCAGGCAAAAGCACGTTGTTGAAAATTTTAAGTCGGGTTACCTCCCCTACTTCCGGCTCGGTAAAGATAAAGGGGCGTATGGCCAGCTTATTAGAAGTAGGCACCGGCTTTCACCCCGAATTAACCGGCCGCGAAAACATTTATTTAAACGGTGCCATACTGGGCATGCGCAAAGCGGATATTAAACGCAGGTTTGACGAAATAGTTGATTTTGCAGGCGTTGAGCGTTACATAGATACGCCTGTAAAACGATATTCATCGGGCATGTATGTACGCCTGGCATTTGGGGTGGCCGCGCATTTAGAATCAGAAATTTTAGTTGTGGATGAAGTACTGGCTGTTGGCGATGCCGAATTTCAGAAAAAGTGCCTAGGCAAAATGGGCGATATGAGCAAGGGCGAGGGAAGGACAGTTTTGTTTGTGAGCCATAATATGGGGAGTATAAAAAGCCTTTGTAAAACAGCCATTTTATTAAATAATGGCTACATTGCTGAAAGTGGAAAAGTTGAACAGGTTATCAGTAAATACCTGAAAGGATACGATACAGGTAATGGTGAAAATTTGGTTTTTATCGGATCGCTTATTAAAAAGCTCAATTTCAATAAAGTAACCGTAAACAATATTAATCAATCTTACTTAGAGCTATTTCCGTCTGATGAGATAAATATCCGGGCTGATATCACCTGTATAGTTGAATTAGAAAAGTTCAGGGTATCATTATCCGTTACAACTGATAACGAAGTGCGCATATTTACCTTACATGATGCAGAAACTCCCCAAAAAGTAAAAACCGGCAATTTTGTTTCTGAATTTACTATACCTGCCTATTTTTTAAGACCGGGAGAATACTATATCTCTATAGGCGGGCATGATGGCGATCATTTAAAACCAGGTCACGATTGGATATTCGGGCCCAATATAATTAGCATCAAAATATTGGATCAATACAGTCTGCAAAATGATTTTGCTAACCTTGGCTTAATTAACGCGCATTTCAAAACAAAAAGAATTTTGCATAATGGTTAAAAAAATTATTAACAACCTGCTCGCAAAAATCGGGTATGTCATCAATAAGCGTCATGATTATTTAACCGATAAAAATGATGCGGAAAGGCTTGCAAAATATGCTCAGGAAAATGATGTGATCAAACTGCATTTTGGTTGCGGCCCGCGTGTGCTTAAAGGATGGATAAACATTGATCTTTCGTATGCGCATTACGGACCTTATTTACAATACTATACAGATAAAGATTATCCCCCTGCAATACGAGGTGATAGGAATGACCTGTTTATCATCAATATTTTAAAGGATGGCTTACCTTTGCCCGATGAAAGCGTTGATGTAATTTTTCATGAAGATTTTTTTGAACATTTAACTCAAAAAGAGCAATTTATTTTTTTGGCCGAAACACTAAGAGTGATGAAAAAGGGTGCCGTACAACGAATAAATACGCCTAATTTATTGGCATCAATGCGCGATAATTCTGTTTTTGGCAAAGGCAAGAATGGCGTTTTTGTTGGCGAATGGGACTGGTGGCATCATCTAAGTATTGTTACGCCTGCTGTTTTAGAAGAGACGGCTAAGATTGTAGGATATAATGAAATTCAATTTAATTCAAAAAACCAAAGCATTATAGCTAGTCAATTACCTTATGAGTACCGGCCCGACAAAAGAGACCGCGCGGCAGCGGATAGTAACGTATTTGCCGATTTGATAAAATGAAAATATATATTCTGCCTGTACCTGCGTTATTGCAGCCGCAAAACCAAGCTCACCAATATCCATCACACAATAAGGATTATGGCGTTGAACAGGACTTCTATATATGGCTAAAAAAACAAAAGAATATACTAATTAATGATCCGGCAGGGGCCGATTGGCATTACCTGCCTGTTTATTGGACCAGGTGGCATATTAATCATCATTTTGCAGAAAATGGAGAGGGCCTTGCGCTATTGCAGAATGAGGTTGATAAAACAATTGCCGATAATGCCAAAACCTTTACTATTGCCCAGTTTGATGGCGGCACTTTGATCAATACCGGAAATGCTGTGGTATTTAATGCAGGCCGAACTATTAATAAGGATATTGATATCCCTTTATTGTGTGCAAAACATCGCAAGCCTCCAATCCCTGTTAAAAAAATTCACATAGCCTCATTTAACGGCTCATTTACAACTCATCCAATCAGGATGGAAATGAAAGAAAGGCTTGAAGGATACCCCGGCGTATTAATACAAGGGGGGCTCCCTACACGTTTTTACAAAAGATGGTTTTGGGCAAAAAATTTTAATTTAAACACCATGGCCTCCTACATTGCTTTAAGCCCCAGGGGAACAGATTGTACATCATTCCGTTTTTTTGAAGCTATGCAATTAGGCACGGCACCTTGTTTAATAGGCGACAGGGATGTACGTCCGTTTAAAAAATTTATTCCCTGGGATGAGATGAGCTATTATGTATCGTCGGTAGATGAATTAGAAAACCTGTTAAAAAATTTAGATAAAAAAGAAGCTGTTGAAAAAGGTAAAAAAGCATATCTATATTGGAAGAATGAATTGTACTATCAAAAATGGTGCAAGTATGTAATAAAAGAGCTTGAAGAAGTTAAAAGTTTGGTTGATGGATAATATCTCTTTTTTTATTCCTGCCTATAACTGCGCCAAAACAATTACCGAAGCTGTGGATTCCATTATGGAAACAAATTTTGTTGCTGAGGATGAATTAATAATAGTAAACGATTTTTCATCTGACGATACGGCGGGAATATTAAAAAAATTACAGGAAAAATATCCAGCAATTATAATAATTGACCATAAAAGAAACAAAGGCGGCGCGGCGGCAAGGAATACAGCCGTTGAAAACACGAAGCACGAATTTTTATTTTGCCTTGACGCGGATAATGTTTTAACACAAAACAGCGTACGGCCAATGTTTGATTTTATGCTTGCGCAAAACGCGGAAATAGTTTGTTTTAACGAGTTAAGATATTTTTCGGATACTACCGCTGTCGTTGACGAAACATGGACGTATGAACCCGGCATATTTACTATTGAAGACCTTTTATGCGGAAAGCTTCCGCCGGGCGGCAACGGCAATTATTTATTCACAAAAAATAGCTGGTTAAAAGCTAACGGTTATACAGAAGATCTTGGCGCGCTGGATACATGGGCCTTTGGCTTTAAGCAGCTAATGGAAAATTGCAAAATGGTAGTAATGCCGGGCAGCTATTATTTTCATAGAAGGGGCCATGAATCTTATTACCTGCGCGACGCGTGGAATAAAAGAAGATCGGTTTCATTGCGGTTAATAAAACTGGTAATAAATTACATAGACAGGTTTGACCCCGCTGATGTGAATTACATATTTTCAAAAAAGGGAAGATATACCTGGTTTGATAATCTGCAAAAAAGACCTGTCAGGTTAATCAAGAAGCAGGGATCAAAGCTTGTATGGGCCGAACATGATACAGAAAGCGAAGGTTTAAATTTTTTAGTAAAAAAAACAAATCATTATAAATTTCGCATATTCCAAATTGTCAAAAGTTATTTCAAATAGAAACCGATGCCTGGCTTACAAAACTTTCTGAACTATTTAAGAAGGCTTAAAGTTTCATTAAAAACTGAGATCAGCCGGAAAAAGAAATACGCGGTATTTAAAAAACAGTTTAGTGAATTTAAAAATCAGTTAGGCGCTGATGTGGATATATTAGAAAATGCGCGGCTGGATGATAACACCGGCATCACACCCATCGAACCTCATTATACCTATCATCCGGCCTGGGCTGCCCGTGTTTTAGCGCAAACCAGGCCTGCCAAACATATTGATATTTCATCAACCACCAATTTCAGCACGATAGCGTCGGCCTTTGTTCCGTTTGAGTTTTACGATTACCGGCCCGCAAATATTTATCTTTCCAATTATACGCAAGGGAGGGCTGACCTTACTAACCTGCACTTTGAATCAAATTCGATAGAAAGCTTATCATGCATGCACACCGTTGAGCACATCGGCTTAGGCCGGTATGGCGACCCGATAGATGTTAATGGAGATATAAAAGCGATGAAGGAACTGGAACGGGTTGTTAAAATAAACGGCAGCCTTTTATTTGTCGTGCCCATAGGCAACCCCCGCATTGAATTTAACGCGCACCGGGTATATGCCTATGACAAGATCATTAATACTTTTAACGGCTTGGTTTTAAAGGAGTTTACATTAATACCTGACGATTTTGAAAATACAGGATATATCACAAATCCGCCGGTCGAATTGATCAATAAACAGCACTGGGGTTGCGGGTGCTTTTGGTTTACAAAACCAGGCCTGCAAAAATGATAGCCGTTAAACTGGAAGGCCGTATGGGTAACCAGCTTTTTCAATACGCCTTTATTTATTCGGCGGCAAAAAAATTGAACACCAGGTTTTATCTTGATAAAAGCGTTAATTATCTTCTATTGGATAAGTATTTTAATATTGAAAATGACTTTTGCCGCCTGCTTGACGATAAAATATTTTCGGTAAAAGGATTTAAAAACTTTTTCAGTCATTATTTCAGGTGGGCGTTTTATTATTTGTTAAGGCATTTATCGTTATTAAAAGATGAAACCTTTTCAAACAATATACCTCCATCCGCGCAGCTTTATAAACTAGCGGATAACCGGATGTACATGGGGAATTTTCAATCAGAAACTTACTTTTCAGAATATAAAGCCGATATAAAAAAACTATTTTCCGTGAAAGATACCCACGCGCAAAAGTTTGAAGCCATCTTTCGGCGTTTGCCGAAAGCGGAAAAATATATCACAGTGCATATTCGCCGGGGAGATTATCTATCCCATAATTGGGCATTAAATATTGCATATTATCATAACGCCATTAAAAGTATTCACCAGGAGGAAAATTACTATATTTTCATATCCGATGATCCCGGTTTTGTTAAAGCTGAATTTAGTTACTTAGCTAATAAATATGTATCTGAAAATGATGAGATAACCGACTTTCAATTTTTAACACATGCCGATACCTGCATATTATCAAACAGTTCGTTTAGCTGGTGGGGAGCATGGTTAAATACTAACCCGCATAAACAGGTATTGGCACCAATGTATTGGCTTGGGCAAAAATACGAAATTGAATATCCCGTGGGTATCAGTGATCGTGTTAATTTAAAATGGATACAGCAGTGAAAACATATCTGCGAAAATTCATTTATAACTTTTTAACTTTTTTTATGGACAGGGAGAAATTAATATTCCTGCTGGCTAATGATAAAGAGCGGACAATGCTTGGGTTTAAACATGGCGGCTATTTATATGATATAGGCTGGACAAATTCAATAATTACCGGCAATGTTGTTGACGCTTCAAATAACCCGCTTCCCTGGGTCACTTACCCGTTTATTGAATTTATCACGCAAAGGCTTAACAATACAATGGATGTTTTTGAATTTGGGAGCGGGAATTCAACGCTGTATTATGCAGGTAAGGCCGCCAATGTTTATAGTGTTGAAAGTGACAGGCTTTGGTATGATAAAATAAAAAATACAATGCCCCAAAATGTTAAACTATTTTATTGCGAATTGGAAGATGGCGGCGACTATTATCAATACGCGGGAAAAACCGATAAGAAATATGATTTGATAATTGTTGATGGCGGGGACAGGGTAAACTGCTGTATACATAGCGTTACCGCGCTTAAACCGGCAGGGGTCATCCTATTAGACGATTCGGAAAGGGAAGAATATAATGCCGGGATTAATTTATTGAGCAAAAACGGTTTTAAAAGGCTGGATTTTTGGGGGACTGCCCCAACTATAAACTATTTGAAATGCACTACCCTGTTTTATAAAAACGATAATTGCTTAGGGATATAGCATGGATTTAGCCCCAATTGCATTGTTTGTTTACAACCGCCCCTGGCATACAGAGCAAACGTTAAATGCGCTGGCTGCAAATGAACTTGCTGATGAATCAATACTATATATTTATTCTGACGGTCCCAAAAATGGCGCTTCAAAAGGGGGTATAGAAAACATAAAAAAAACAAGAGAACTGATAAAAAAGAAAAAATGGTGTAAAGAGGTTTTTATTATAGAAAGTGAAGTTAATAAGGGGCTTGCAAATTCTGTTATTAGCGGTGTGACTGAGGTAGTGAATAAGCATGGTAAGGTAATTGTGCTGGAAGATGATTTGGTTACCCATCCATTTTTCTTGATATACATGAATAAAAACCTGGATATTTATGAGAAAAATGAACTGGTAATATCATTGCATGGTTACTTGTATCCTGTTAAAAGGAAAATCCATCAGCCATTTTTTTTAAAGGGGGCCGATTGCTGGGGCTGGGCCACATGGAAACGTGGATGGGATTTATTTGAGTACGATTCCCGGTTACTTTTGAATAAACTTTTGGAAAGAAATTTAACAAGAGAATTTGATTTTAATAATTCATACGGTTATACATCACTGCTTCGCGAGCAAATTAAAGGTACGGTTGACTCCTGGGCAATCAGATGGTATGCTTCGGCATTTTTATCGAATAAACTAACTTTATATCCCCCTGTATCTCTTGTACAAAATATTGGATTTGACGGAAGCGGGACACATAAAGATCATATTGATAACAATACCGGTAATATATTTAAGGCTGAAAATTTCGGGATAAAAGAGATTGCTCTTTTTGAAGATAGAAAGATCAAAAAGCAAATAGAAATATATTTTAGGGGAAGGAATTATTATCTAAGATTAATAAAAAAGACGCTCAGGCATTTGTGTGCCTTTTTAATTAAAAAACCTCAATTTCATACAATATGATGCTGATTATTTATGGATAATTTTCGTTTTGATATTGTAGTTTTGAATTATAACCGGGTGCAGTCTTTTTTCAATAATTTTAATAAGATCATTAACTTCAATAAGGATATTGACAGAATAACGATTATCACATCTTCTCCGTCATTAAATGAATCTGCTTTAATTAAATCGTTTGAAAATAGTAACGGGATAAGTATCAGGTACCTGGCCCGGAAAAAAAATGAAGGTATTGATCAGTTAGCAAGAATACAATATTTTTTAGGCGAAGTAGGTGAATACAATGAAAATTTAAAATATCAATTTATTTTCCAGATGCAGGAGCATTATTTGGATACTATATCTCCACATAGCAAATGGGGAAAAGAGTTAAATTATAAAATAAAAGGAGATGTTGTACCTGACAACATTTTATTTGACTTGGATGAAATAGCTGCTATCTTTAATTCCCTGCATATAAAAACCCTCTTTTGTGACAGAAATAACCCATGCTTTTTTACTGTAAAAGGTCAAAAATACATTGCACCTAACGGGGGGAATTTTATTTTATTAACCAGTTTATTGTTTAATTCAAAAATCAGGAATAAAATAGAGCATTTAAAAAAAACATTTAGTAATACATATGACTGGGGGGTATTTGCGGAGTTTTTTTGGGGGGAAACTTTCTTCGCCGAAGGCCAGGGAACCTATGATTATAAAAGAAGAAAATATTTTTCGGACTACAAAAAAGATGATTTTTATGATGCACCCGATGATTATGATTTTCTAAGAAGAAGGCATTTAAACCTGTTTAAAAAATACATAAGAATGATTACTGCACCTGGATATCTGGGCTTAAAAAAAATATATCATCTATTTAAAATGAAGTTTAACAAAGCATAATTTATTAACAATGTATAATATCAATAATGATTGAAACTATTACACATAATGAACATATGCTGGCGTTAATAATACGCGCATCGTTTTATAAAACAGGCATCGAATTTTTCACACCCGGCGATTTTTCGCAGCAGTTGGGTTATATGAACAGGCCTGCAGGGTATATTATTAATCCGCATGTTCATAAATTAGTTGAACGGAAAGTGACGCTTACGCAGGAAGTATTGTTTATCCGGTCGGGAAAGGTAAAGGTTAACTTTTTTGACGATGATAAAAATTATCTCGAAAGCCGTGTTTTGGAAGCAGGCGACGTTATTTTGTTAGCTTCCGGCGGCCACGGTTTTGAAATGATTGAAGACAGCGAAATGATTGAAGTAAAGCAGGGGCCCTATTGCGGTGATGAAGACAAAGTAATATTTATTCCAGCATCAAAATGACGTTTATCCCGGTTAATGAGCCCTTGCTTAACGGCAACGAGAAGAAATACCTGGCTGATTGTATTGATTCCGGCTGGATATCATCCGAAGGGCCTTATGTTATAAAATTTGAAGAGCAATTTGCGGCCCGGATGGGCAGGAAGTTTGGCGTTGCCGTTTGCAACGGGTCGGTGGCTATTGATGCTGCTGTGCTTGCATTAAATATAGGCAGGGGCGATGAAGTTGTTATGCCCACTTTCACCATTATTTCATGCGCTGCCGCAATTATAAGGGCCGGGGCAAAACCAGTTTTGGTTGATGCCGATCCGCTTACCTGGAATATGGATGTGAACCAAATAGAGGATAAGATCAACAAAAACACAAAGGCCATAATGGTGGTACATATTTACGGGCTGCCGGTTGATATGGACCCTGTATTAAAATTAGCTGAAAAATATAGCCTCAAAATTATTGAGGACGCGGCCGAAATGCACGGTCAAACCTATAACGGAAAACCTTGCGGCAGCTTTGGCGATATAAGCACGTTTAGCTTTTATGCCAACAAGCATATTACCACCGGCGAAGGCGGTATGATACTTACCGATGATGAGGACCTCGCCGAAAGATGCCGTTCGTTACGTAACTTATGCTTTGTGCCTGCCAAGAGGTTTGTGCATAATGAGTTGGGGTATAATTTCAGGATGACGAATTTACAGGGAGCAGTGGGTGTAGCCCAACTGGAACGGCTGGACGAATTTGTGAGCCGTAAAAAAAGAATGGGTGAAAAGTACACCCAATTGCTCAAGGATGTTGACCAAATTACTTTACCCCTTGCAAGCACAACATATGCAAAAAATATTTATTGGGTTTACGGATTGATCATAAAACAACAAGTTGGGCAGGATGCTGAACAAGTAATGGCTAAATTAGGCAAGGAAGGTATTGGCACCAGGCCGTTTTTTTGGAATATGCATGAGCAGCCGGTATTTAAACAAATGGGGTTATTCGGCGATGAAACCTACCCTGTAGCTGAAAACATGTCCCGTATGGGTTTTTATTTACCAAGCGGTATGGGCCTTACAGATGACCAGTTAGAAATTGTGGTTGAAAAGCTAAAAGCTGTATTATAAATATGAAAATAGGCGTTTGGATCGATAAGCCTCTTGATAAAACTTCCGGCGGAAGTTTTACTTATTTCAATACGCTGATAGAAGGCATTGATAATTTCAATTTTGTCCGGCCAATTGAAATTGTTTTTATATCTGCGGGTACATTGACAGGCTTTAATAAGCCTTTTATTGATATTGCGCCGCATCAGCGTGGTATATATGTCTTTACTAAAATTATCAGGAAAGCTTTTAAATTGATTTCAAAAAAGCTTTTTAAAAATGTCATAGATGCTATAGATCAAAAAGAAAAGAGAACTAAAGATATATCAGCAGCCGCTTATTTAAACACCCGGGAAGTCGGGATCATTTTTTATCCCTTGCCAGCTTCGCATATTATACACGGGATACCTTATATTTTAAACAATTGGGACCTGGCACATTACACTACTTACGCGTTTCCTGAAATAACCGGCGATAATGGATTTTACGGACGCAATGATTGGTACACCACTATAATGCCATCCGCGTTAATGGTCTTCACCGAAACCTATAGCGGAAAAAAGGAACTTGTAAATTATTTGAATTTCAACCCGGATAAGATCAGGGTAGTACCTATGTTTTCGTCAAATAACCTCACCGGCATTGAATTATCAATTGAAGACCAGCAAGCTCTTTTAATAAAAATGAGGTTAAAAAAACAAAGGTTCTTCTTTTACCCTGCACAGTACTGGGCGCATAAAAATCATTACACCCTGGTAAAGGCGTTTAAAAAATTCGTTCTTCAATACCCGGACTATAAACTTTTTTTATGTGGCAGTGATAAAGGAAATTTGGCGTATATAAAAGCATGTGTAAAAACTTTTGAATTAGAAAGCAATGTAATTTTCGGGGGCTTTGTTGAAGACAATGAGTTGTACACTTTATATAAAAACGCTACAGCGCTTATAATGCCTACTTTTTCAGGTCCGTCAAATATTCCGCCAATTGAGGCATTATTTTTGAACTGCCCTGTATTATGCTCTGATTTAGATGGGCATAAGGAAATTCTTAGTGACGCGGGAGTCTATTTTAACCCGGCAGACGAATTGGCGATATTGGAAAGTATGTTAACCATTGTGGATGTTGCAACAAGACTGAATATTCTTCAAAAGTTACAACAACAAGCAAGTGTTACCGATCATACGATTCAAAAAGCTTTAATGAAATTGGAGGGGCATTTAATGGAAGCAATAAACATAAGGAGTTGCTGGGAATAAATTAGAAGTTGTGTCCTGGTCAGAAAAGAATATTATAGATCTAAACAACTTTGAATAAGCCTGCAGATGTTTAATATTTCCTACCTTTTAGTGACCAAAAACAAGCTGCCGCTTATAAAGATAGTATTGGGTGAATTATTACTACAACTAAGGGCGGATGAAGAAATTGTCGTCGTAGACGGCAACAGCGCCGACGGCACAAAAGAATACTTGCAAAAACTTTTTGACGAGGGAAAGATACAGCAATATATAAGCGAACCCGACCATAACCAGGCCCACGGCTGGAACAAAGCCCTGTTAATGGCAAATGGCACCCTGCTAAAAAAAATAATGGACGATGATGTGTATGATTATGATACCATACGCAAGTGCCGTGATTATATGGTGCAGCATCCGCAAATTGATGTTTGTATATCAAATTGCCTGGTAAGTGATTTATCCAGGCCGGATAAGATTGATTTTGCCACCAGGCTGCCCTGGTATAAAAAATGGCAGGCCGGCCAGGCAAGCGCTTTTACCTTTAGCGATGTTTCTATGTTGATGCGCAGATCGTCATTAAGTTATATAGGTTTATATGATACCCAGTTCAAAATGATCGATTGGGAATACTCCCTGCGGATGACCCATCTGCAGGTTAAAATTGCATACTATACAGGCTGCATGGCTTTGGCAGTTCATACACCGGGTAATGTAACCTCTTCATTAACTAAAAGCCGGGCTCAATTTGAAGAAGCTATAGGCAAAGCAAAATACGGCTACCCTGGCGACCGTTCAGAAATTAGTTTGTATTCAGAATTTAAAATAGCTGTTGGAAAATTTATCGCCCGTTTTAAACCTACAGCGCGGTTAAAACGCCAAACAGATTTACCTGCCGGAGATGAATTAAAAAAGTATTATTCTGCGTTTTATAAAAAACTAAAAGAGTACAACGATACACTGGTCAACCCGGAATTTATTAGTTAATGCCAAAAAAAATTAAAATTAAATTTCAAAACGGGTTAAGTAAAGAGGCCGCCTGCAAGGAAATATTAAATGAACTGGCTGATAATTATAGCTTCGAGGAAACCAATGAGCCGGATTTTATACTATTCGGCCCATACGGCAACGATATACCCAAACCCGGAAACTATATAAGGATAGGCTATTTTTGTGAAAATATAAAACCCGACCTGTCAATTTGCGAATGGGCATTTGGCATTCCGCTTGAAGAAGAAATAAACAGCCCTAAATATAAAAGGATACAATGGCATGGCTTAGATCCGCAGGCACTGGTAAAACCTGCCGGTTACAATGCCGAAGATGTATTTTCGCATAAAAAACGCTTTTGCAATTTTTTATACTCCAACAAAGTACCCTATCGGGAAGATTTTTTCAACCAGCTTTCAAAATACAAAAAAGTTGATTCGCCCGGTTTGTCAATGAACAATATGCAGGGTATTGACAGCCTGTACGCTGGCGATATATGGCAGCGTAAACGTCAATTTTTAAGTGGATATAAATTTACCATCGCGTTTGAAAACTATGTCTATCCCGGTTATCAAACCGAAAAGCTATATGATGCCATGCTGGCCAACAGCATCCCCATCTATTGCGGCGACACGCACATCAATAAAATATTTAACACCTCGTCATTTGTTAACGCCGCTGATTATGTCAGACTGAACAATTCGGCAACGGTTAACTGGCTTGAGAAACACTCTCAGGCAGATTTCAGGGACATCCGGCCCCAATTTTACCACAATCCCTTAGACAGGATAAAGCGCAAATTAAAAGCTATCGGCAGGCAAAAAAAAATGAATATGCAATTTAAAGGCTTTGACTTTAGTCCGTTAATCGATCGTATAATCGATTTAGACCAGGATAAAGACAAATACATACAAACTTTAAAACAGCCGTGGTTTATTAACAATACCCCGCCGTCAAACGCTTCAAATAAAGAACGGTGGATAAAGATTTTTAACAACGCCAAATGAATACTGCAAATCAACCCTTAGTTTCCATAATTATAGCGGTTTATAATGCTGAAAAATATTTAGCGGAGGCCATTGATTCGGCTATTGGCCAAACATGGGGAAATAAGGAGATAATCATTGTAGACGATGGTTCGACAGATGGCTCGTTAGCCGTAGCAAAGGGCTATGAGAATAGCCGGGTAAAAGTTTTTAGCCAGGAAAACCAAGGGGCCAGCGCTGCAAGAAACAAGGGTTTGAAAGAAGCAACGGGCGAATATATACAGTTTTTGGATGCAGATGATTTGTTGAGCGCTAATAAAATTGAAGCGCAAATGAACCTGCTTGAAACGCTACCCGGATATTTGGCTATTTGTGGTACCATCCATTTTGAGAATGGAACTGATCCATCTGGCCTGGCTATACAACATGAATGGTTTTCGGAGGGCAGCAATGACCCGGCTGATTTTTTGGTTAAACTTTATGGCGGTTCGTTTCTTAACCCCGGTTATTGCGGGATGGTAACCATTCATTCCTGGTTAACACCTAAAAATATAATAGATAAAGCCGGATTATTCAACGAAATGCGAAACCCGGATGATGATGGCGAATTTTTTTGCCGCGTTGTATTAGCATCAAATGGAATAGTTTATGCAGATAAGGCAATAAATTATTACCGTAAGTTTAGTGACAATAGCAATACGCTAAGTGGCCAGCGGCATTATGCAGCATTGCGTAATATTTTAAAGTCGACTGATTTAAAAGCAGCTAACTTATTAGCACATACCGGCAAACCAGAAGCAAAACTTGTAATGAGCAGGCTTTATCACGAAAATGCCTATAGCTTTTATCCAAAGTTTGTTGACCTTAGCCGCGAAGCGGAACGAAAGGCAAAAGCGCTTGCGCCCGGCTTTAAATATAACCCATACCATCATGGGTTTCCGTTGAGGTTGTCAAAGATAATTGGCTGGAAAGCCGTGCGTTACCTGCAATATCTTAAAAATAAATGAGCTATGGTTTTTAATGGAAAATAGTAAAACTTCATAAATTTTACAAATGATCGCTATAATAACATCCACATTAATACCATCTGACGCTTATTCTTTTTACAGCCCGGAAGAAAGATTAAGTCAAACTTTAAATACCATTGAAAAATTGCTCGCTACGGGGTTTGTTGAAATATTCATTTTTGATAATTCGATGCATGGTATTAACAAGGAAGCATTAGTCAAAGCCTATAAATCAATAAAGATTTTCAATAGTCCACAATACTCTTTTACAAATAAGGGCCTTAGTGAGGCCTTGTTATTATTGAATAATATACACCACCTGCCTAACGATGTCCATCTCTTTAAAATCAGCGGCAGGTACTATCCAAACGAAGACTTCAAATTAATTGATGATAAATTATTATCGGACTACGGGTTTATTGGCACCGGCGTTGATTTTGATAAAAAGACGCGGGCTTTTAATACCAGAGCTTATTTTGTAAAGAATAAAGCAATATTAGAAACGACACTGATTTTGGCAATTGAAGAAATGTTGTCTTACTCACGTGGAATTCATGGCCTTAAAAGTTTTATTAAGTCAGCGGTTAGTCTTTTCAAGCCATCAATCGGCAATGAATATCAGCTTTCGTTAGAGCAAGCTTTTGCCCGTGTATTAAAGCATAACAAAAACTATTTGCTCCTAAAAAAAATTAATGTAAATGGTTGTGTAGCAGGATCTGATTTCCAGGAATTTACGATCGATTAATTTATTAATGAATAATATGGCTAATTATGCACTTAAAAGAAAACTCACCGCTTAACCGCTATGACTGGGCCTCGAAAAAAACTATCCGAAATTAAAGCGGCTAATTTTAAGTCGCGGCATATTACTTTATTTGACATCGGCTCGCGCGACAGTGTATTAACAGAATACATTTCAGAAAAGGATATAAGCTACAATGGCTTTGATTTGGAGCCTTTGGATAAGTCGGCCAGGCAATGGGATATTGAAGAACCCTTTCCGTATGCTGATCCGCATCCGCAAATTATAACTATGCTTGAAATTGTTGAGCATCTGAAAAACCCGTGGCTATGCATGAAAAATATCGCCGGTATAATTGAACCCGGCGGCTATCTTATTTTAACTACGCCAAACCCGGCATGGAGCACCAGCAGGGTCGACTTATTAAAAAGCGGCTATTTAAGTTGCTTCACCCAATCAGACCTTGACCTTAACCATCACGTGTTTACGCCATGGCCACATATCATAAACAGGCTGCTTACCGATTCGGGCTTTGAAATTATTGAATACAGTACGCTTGACGGGAAAACAAAAATTTTCGATAAAAATCTAAAAGGAATAACCATACCTTTTCAATTAATAGCCAGGGGGATGAAAAAAATGATCGAATTAAAAGATCGTGCTTCTATTGGGATGAGTTATGGAATAATTGCAAAACGGATTGGTTAAGCCACTGAACCTGTTTTACGAAGAACCGGACGCCGACCGCTGGTTTAAATTTGACCGATATCCACGCAGAATAATTCGCAGGTTAGTTAGGGGAAAGCAAAAGCCGGGCGGGGTAATGATAATCTCTATCAATTTAATGAAGGGGCTCGATAAAATTGGCGTTCCTTACCGGTTTAATGACTACAGCTATATAAAAAAACACCCCGATGAAATTGCCTGTATTATTGGCAAGCCCCAGTTACTGTTTGATAAAAAATGGGGAAATCCCATATTATTAGGCGCCGGTATATATTCGCATCCTATTGAATGTCCCGACCTGTTTAAACGTTACCCAAACGTCAGGCGTTTGTTGGTGCCCGGCAAATGGATGCAACAAATGTTCGTGCCTTATTATGGCGATAAAGTAAAAGTGTGGCCGGTAGGCATTGATACAGATTACTGGCAACCTTTTCACGGCGAAAAAAAGTTTGACTTTTTAATTTACGATAAAATACGATGGGAACACGGTAAATACAAGGCTGAGTTGATCGGTCCGCTCACTAAAATGCTTGATCAAAAAAATATAGCTTACCAGTTTATTAGATATGGCAATTATGACCACGATGAATTAGTGGACAAGTTGAAAAATTCAAAAGCGGTTATATTCCTTTGCGAGCATGAAACCCAGGGCCTGGCTTATCAGCAGATATTAGCCACAGGTACGCCCATACTGGCATGGGACAGGGGCGGCTACTGGCAGGATCCATACTATTACCCGCATAAAGTTAAATACCAGCCGGTAAGTTCAGTACCCTACTGGGATGAACGTTGCGGCATAAAATTTAAAAGTATTAATGAATTTGAAGCAAAGGTTGCTGTTTTTTTAGATAGTATTGAAGATTTTAAGCCCCGGGATTATATTTTAGAAAACCTAACGCTTGAAATTTGTGCGGAAAAGTATTTACAAATATTCCGGGAACTTGAGGGAGAAATAAGTTGAGAATATTGCTAATTATGGACCCCGGATTGCCCGTTCCGCCAAAGCTGTATGGCGGGCATGAAAGGTTAGTTTACCTGTTTGCTGAAGAGTACCAGCGATTAGGCCATGAGGTAACCTTGCTTGCCGGGCCACAATCTTATTGCAGCGGTAATACCCTAACCTTTGGAACTAATGACCTGGACCGTTCGGCAGGGTTAAAACGCAGCGAGGTAAGTTTTGTATGGAAATACCTTTTTCAAAACAGGGCCAGCTTCGACCTTATTCATAATTTCAGCAGGTTAATTTATTTATTGCCTGTTTTAAATTTCCCGGTTAAAAAAATAATGACGTATGGCAGGCCGGTTGCTAAAAGGGGCATTAAACTCATTAATTTATTACCCAACAGCAACCTGTTATTTACCGCTTGCAGCAATTATTGTGTATCAACGGGTAATGTAGCCGGAAAATGGAAAACCATTTATAATGCAATTGATTTTTCGCAATACCGGTTAAATGAAATTGTTGATGAAGGAGCGCCATTAATATTTTTGGGGCGGCTTGATAAAATAAAGGGTGTGCATAACGCTATTAAAATTGCAAAAGCTACAGGTAACAGGCTAATTATAGGTGGTAATATACCACATACAGCGAATAACTTTGAATATTTTAAAAGCGAAATAGAACCATTGATCGACAACGATCAAATAAAATATTTAGGCCCGTTAAACGATGATGAAAAAAACAGCTATTTAGGGCAAGCAAAAGCATTACTATTCCCTATTGAATGGGATGAGCCGTTTGGAATGGTAATGATCGAGGCGATGGCCTGCGGCACACCGGTTATCGCGTTTAAAAAAGGATCGGTACCGGAAGTAATTGAAGATGGCGCCACCGGGTTTATTGTAAATAATGAACGGGCCATGATAGCCGCGCTTGATAAAATACCGATGGTTGACAGAAAGAATTGCAGGCAAACTGCCATGGAAAGATTTGATGTCAGCATTATTGCAAAACAATATTTAGAATTATTTAAGAATGATGCCCTCGTTTCTTAAAAATATAATTCCGCAGGGATTTAAAAAAAAGTTAAAGGCAAAACTTGGTGTTCCAAACCAGGAAAGCAGCTTAAAAAATATACAACATTTGGGGTTTTCGCCTAAGTTTTGTTTGGATATTGGCGCTTACGAAGGATATTGGACACAGGATTTTAAACAAATCTTTCCGGATTGTGCAGTTATGATGCTGGAAGGCCAGGAGTCAAAAGAGACGAGTTTAAAACGTATTCAAAGTGCTTATGGTGACGTTAACTATAAAATTTCCTTGTTGGGCGCTACCGAATCTGTGGTAACGTTTAACATTTATGAAACTGCAAGCTCGGTATTAACCGAGCAT
>Ga0206882_1039_pt1 | contig 29919 bp, 18 predicted proteins | sample Alteio_BWOrgCont_4_FD_152908 | JGI IMG/M metagenome (GOLD analysis project Ga0206882, IMG submission 152908) | Enriched cells from forest soil in Barre Woods Harvard Forest LTER site, Petersham, Massachusetts, United States -... | ecosystem: Environmental > Terrestrial > Soil > Temperate forest > O...
CTTGCGGTTGACAAACCAGGCAAAAAACAAGTTCCAGCTCAAATAGAGCAGCAGCACAAAAAGAGGCTGCTGTTTGTGTAATGTAAACAAAACGCCTTCAGAACTATGTAGAGGATTTTTTTTTAACCTTTCCAAGTTAAATTGGAATTCTCCTTTCTCGACTTGTTCAATAAACTTTTTGGGGTCTTGAGACGGCTCCTCAAGCGCCCATTCTTTCACTAAAAAAAGTCTCCAGCCACGCCTTAATTGCTTTTGTTGTTCCAAAATCCCCACTTCCAAGGGTTCCTTTACGTAGTCTTTCAAGAGGACCTCTTCAGAAGGAAACAGCCGGGCTTCTTCAGTTAAAATTGGTTTTTTGCCATTTGCGCTATTATCAACTGCGTAAAAAAGGCAAATCAAAGGTAAAAGCCATGCGGCTTGCCAAGCCCCATCGATGCGCATCAGCAGCAGAATGGAAATGACAATAGAAAAAGCCAGCCAGGCTTGTTCGAATGGTCGAATATGGCAGACTAAAATTTTAAAAGACTCGTTCAATTTTTTAGGGAAGGGAATATTGATCCTGTTCTGAAGCTTTTGATGGCTTTGCAAAATCGGGTCTTTTTCTTCATGCGAAAGTTCGGCAAAACGTTGAGCGTTTCGGGCTAACTTGGTTTGTAATTCTTCATTTTCTAAAGGATCGCCTCCAGAGAATTGGGAATAAGTTCCCATCACAGTCTGATGCAGATAAATTTTAGATTTAAGGGCGAAAAGCTCCCCCATAAAGGGCTGGCCGGCATCCCAGGCAATGACTGAAAAGGCAAAGCACAACTGTAGAATGGCAGTTATACGTGCAGGAGTAGCAATAAAAGTTCCATGAGGAAAATACCTTTTCTTTTTGGAAAACATGCCTATGCCTTTTTTTCTAAGAATTCACTATAGCTCGACTTGGGCAAAGAATCAAGCCGCAGATTTTTTAAGTGACAAATATTTTTATTGAACTTAATGTTGACTTTACCAGCATCCATTTGTTGGCTAATGAAGTAAGTCGAATCCTAAAGGAGGAAAAGATGTTTATAAAAAAAATTTTCGCAGCAGCATGCATGATGAGTTTGCCCCTCATGGCAGATCTTCCGCAACCTTATATTTCCGTGCAAACAATCCCTCAAATTCCTAACTTTGTGTTAGACAGTTGGCAAATAAGCAGTTTAATTAACCAAAATGCTGCGGCCATCATCATCGATGTGGAATCGCAAAATGGCGGTGTAGCTCGGTATATTGCCCAGCAGAATTTACCATCAGTTGCACAGATCTATTCTATCAGCCTTTGGACAAGCCCAGATAAAAATCAAAAATACCTTTATCAACAGTTCCTTTCCAACGTTATTCAAGAAAATACTGCCGATCAGATTGTGCCGATTAGAATGAGTTCAGTTGAAGCTGCCGAAGGCTTAAATCTTATTGGAGATTTTATCTATTTAGGCTCGAATAATACAGTAGGTTTATTTAATGATATTTTGGGGTGGTCTAGCCATTTATCATCGAACGGAATCATTGCCGGCAATAATTGGTTTGATCGAGATGTCGAAACAGCTGTCACCGATGCGGCCGCCAAGCTCAATCTTGTCCTAAGAGTCAGCGATAACCTTTGGTATTTATCCAAAAACTAAGATCTCTACTCCAAAGCCCAGGTTGAACGATCTCAAGTTATGCACAAATTAACCACAGAGGCACCAAGGCACAGAGAAAAAGAGAGGTCCGGGACCTGTTAAGCGACCTCTTAAATGAAGATTTAGCTTCAGTTTTCTCTCTGTTCCCCTGTGGTTGACTTGTGCATGGCTTGCGATCGTTCAACCGCGGGAGCTTTCGCGTCGTAAATCATCGTAAATCAGAGCCTTTGAAAGAATTAAACAATATTGGTACACTGGCTCTATTCCATCAGTAAAGAACAGGATATGCAGGATTGAAACATTAGCAAAGCTGCGAGAATGCGTTATCGCCCCAAGAGCAACAGTTTAAATATTTCCGCTAAAGCCAATCGTGTTTTGAATATCATCCTAATCGCCATGATTTTGATTGTTTTGCGCATTTGGCATTTGGCCGTCATTCAATACGAAGACAAGCTGGAGGAATCACGGAAACCCCAAAGGCGGGTAGTCATGGAAGCCGCCAAGAGAGCTTCGATTCGAGATCGCTTCAACATCCCCTTGGCCATCAACAAAGTCCAATATCAAGCAGCCATCTCCTATGCCCAACTTCGCGAAATCCCTTCTGTAATTTGGGAAAAGGCACTCGATGGAAAAAAAATTAAAAAATATAAACGGCGAGAATATATCACCCGGTTGGCGCAATTGCTTAGCAAAGAATTGAAACTCGATCCCGAACGCCTTGAGGACCTTATTCATTCAAAAGCTTCCCTATATTATCAAATCCCCTTTGTGATCAAAGAAGATATTAGCGAAAAGGAATATTACCGCCTCAAAATGATGGAAAAAGATTGGCTGGGAATTCATGTCCAACAGCTCCCTAGGCGGTATTATCCCAAAGGAAAGGTCGCCGCGGATATCATTGGGTACATGGGAGCCATCAATCGGCAAGAATATGAAGCCATCACTTACGAAATTAAAGTCTTAGGAAATTATATTAAGGAATGGGAAGCAGGCGAAGACCCGCCCTTGCCATTAGGCATGAAGAGCCCCGATCAGGCCCTTAGCCGCCTCAAAGACCTTGAAGAGCATGCATACACCATCAATGACTACGTGGGCAAGACAGGCATTGAAGGGCGATTTGAACAGCATTTGAGAGGATTCCACGGCAAGAAAAGCTATTATTCCGATGCGAGAGGAAATTTTCTGAGGGAGCTGCCGGGGTCGCGGGAACCCCTTTCCGGCCAACGTTTTTTGCTGACCATTTCTTCCGAACTGCAAGAGTACGCTGAACAATTGCTAGCTCAAAATGAACGCATTCGGCAGTCCCGCTTATCGCGTGTGGATACTGCTAGGCAGGTTGTCGCATCATTAAAGCAATCATGGATCAAAGGAGGAGGCATCGCTGTCATGGATCCCCGCAGCGGCGACCTCTTAGCCCTAGCTTCTTATCCCCGCTTTGACCCTAATGATTTCATTGTATCCGGAAATCCCGAAATCAGTAAAAAAAAGCGCTCCAATATACAGCGTTGGTTTGAAAGCGAATTATATCTTGCCGAGATATGGGATCAGAAGCGCCCTTTGGAACGGGAGCTCTATCATGATGAGAAGCAAGCTTTTTTCGAGGAAAACCTTGCCTTGGGGTGGGAGAAATACCTTGATTTTATCTTGGCCAAAGATAGTGTCTTACGCCAAGTTTTTAAAGAATTCGACAGCCTAGGCCAGGCAGCAGTTCTGCAAAGAAAAGTGGAAGAATTGTTAATTTTAAGCGGCCAAGACAATGCCTATGCTTTATTCAACGCTATATATAAGGATGGGCAGTCCCACCAAGCTAAACAAATTGCCCCCTCAGTTAAGCAAGCCCTGGAAAGCCGTTTGGAAGAAAAAGCGCAGCAGGTCGTTGAAATCAGAAAAGTCATTGATCCATATTTTAAAGAAATTCCCCACAACTACGATAAAGTCCTTTTAGTGGATTTGTGCCGCTTAGCGGTTAATGCGGATTTATTTTCCCCGGAGCTCCTTAAGAAAATAAATAAGCAAAGCCTTTCAGCCTATCGCCAAGCGTGCGCAGCCAAAGCCGCAGTAGAAGAAACTGTCCATGGCATGGTCAAGGAATTGTATCATTGCATCGATTTTAAGGATTGGCGGATCCAGAATGAAAGAGAGTTCTTGAAAGCCAAAAGAGCCGAAGAAAAAGCCTCTCAACAATTTCCGAAACCCTATTTAGATTATTTGGACGGAATGGAAAATGAGATGGCGGAAGCTTTATGGCAAAAATATCGCTGGCAATTCCTGGCTGCTTTTTTAACCGGGAAATTTTATGGCGGAGGAGTTGACCCTTCTTTAGAACCCTATATGAGCCATTTTCTAACCTGGCATAAAGAACTTGCCTGCGGCGCCCATTCTGAAGTGGGATGGAGAAAATCCTATGAAACTTTAAAGTACTATTTATTGCAAATGCGGTTAAATTCGAATTTAATCGATCAATACTTAAAAACTTTACGTTCCTACCGGCAACTCTCCAGGCCATTGTTAGGAAGCTACCGCTTCCTAAGAAAAAGCGGCCCAAGCCAGCTTGAAAAGGATCTGGCTTGCGCATTTTATCCCAGGCAAGGATTCGGCTGCGGCCGCTCCCAAATTTACCGTCAAGCAGCTACTCAGGGCTCCATTTTTAAATTGGTCACAGCCTATGAAGGCTTAGTGCAGCGCTATCATAGCTTAGAACAAATGGGACTGCCTCCGGTCAATCTGAATCCTTTGGAAATCGTCGATCAAGTTTTCCGCAATGGCAAGCAGGTGTTTGTGGGATACACAGAAGAAGGGAAACCCATTCCTCAGCTCTACAAAGGGGGGCGTTTGCCCAAGAGTTCCTCGCGCTCCATCGGCAAAGTCGATATGTTGAGGGCCATTGAATGGTCCAGCAACCCCTACTTTGCTATATTGGCGGGGGATATTTTAAAAAATCCGGAAGATTTAAATAAAGCCGCGCGCTTATTTTCCTATGGAAGTAAAACCGGCATTGATCTTCCCGGAGAAATTTCCGGCAAAGTCCCGATTGATCTCAGTACCAATCGCACCGGGCTCTATGCCACGGCGATTGGGCAGCACTCGCTAGTGGTAACCCCTTTGCAAACGGCGGTGATGCTTTCAGCCATTGCCAACGGCGGCAAAATTTTGAAGCCCAAGATTGTCAAAATGAGCGCAGGCCGGCAGATATTTAGGGAAAACGAGGCAAATAAGGATTTTCCATCTATGCATGCGCTTGCAGATGGAAAGCAACTAAGCTTAGTCGTGAATTGGCCGACGGAAGTCAAAAGGCAAATCTTTATGCCGGCGATTATACGGCAATACCTTTTAGAAGGAATGCGCCGCGTGGTTGCTAAAGCGCATAAGGATAGCTTGGGAGCGCTCTCCAAATTTTATCGGGATTATCCTGAGGCCATCAGTGATTATATTGATTTAAAAGATCAGTTGATCGGCAAAACCAGCACGTCTGAATCGATGGAAAATATGGATCTCGATCTGGAGCTTGGGACAAATAAATACACCCATGTTTGGTTTGGGGGGATTTCGTTTCTGCCCTATGCGGAAAGCGATCAAAACAGAGTGTCCTTTGTTTTGAAAGATTCATTGGGGCAGCCTGAGCTTGTGGTTGTCATCTATTTGCGCTTTGGGGAATACGGCAAAGAGGCTGCGCCGTTGGCGGCTCAAATCGTGAAAAAATGGCATGAGATTAAAAAGAAATATCACATTTGAGGGAATTGCTGCAGAGCTGTCAAGGTTGTTATAACTCAATTGAAAGTTACTAAAATGGGTGGGGAAGGTGAGGAAGAATTTAAAAGTCTCCAGGAAAAATTAAAAATAACTTTCGATAAAGCCATCATGCAGATTACTATGTAAGGCTCAAAAACTGGGCTCATATAGTGCCTGCATTACCACCGAAATAATTTATGGATATTACTATAGGTAAATTAAAACTTTCAGCGCAACGCGCTCTTTTAGGCAATGTATCTGCAAATTTAAGAGCGGCATGTGTATATTTTCAAGATAATATTATACACACAACCTTTTATTATGATGGTGAAATATCCGAAGATTCTCATGAACTGGCTGAAAGCGTACTTGATGAGGTCATAGCTGATTTTGTGTTTCAAAAAGGAGAAAATGGAAAAGAATTTGAATTTGAGACACTTATTTTACGAGTAGATTATCCTAATCCAATGCCTTTGAATGGACATTGGGTTTACTATAGACATGAGCTATAGTACGCTGTCAAACCAGAATTTGTGGATAAAACATCCAATTTCATTGCACCCATGCTTGTTTAATCTGTGACAGAAAAGTTCAAAGTTGGTACCATTTGCTCCCTGATAGGGCTGAATGAACGCAAGATGGTCGCTAATTTGATATCCAGCGTCTCTATAAACTTTACAAACGAAAAACTTTGAAAAATGGAAAAATATGATGGTTAATCTCAATGAGTTGGTAATTAAAAACAACTTTGAAGGAATTAGGGAATATATACAAGAACTAAAAAAGGATAAAAATGAACGTTGGTTCTATGACAATTGGGTTGTTAATGATGCATGTCGAGACGCCGTTCAGCTAGGCCACGAAAGAATCGTACAGGTATTTCTTGATGAAGGATTAGATGCTGATATAGATGCTCACAAAAATGGCAGCAGTGGATATCATCGTCCACTAAAGTACTTTGCTGCAAAAGTAGGCAATCTTTCTATAGTAAAACTACTGGTTAATAAGGGCGCCAAAATAAAAGACATGCGCGAGTTCTATGATGAAAATGACAATCAAGATGCCTTGCGTGCAGCTATTAAAAAAGGACACCTTGAAGTGGTTCAATACCTGCTAGAAAATGGAGGAAATGCAAACGGTATTTTTGGCGTATGCAATCAAACATTTCTTAGTAGAGCGGCTTTTGATGGCCAAAACCTTATCGCAGATTTATTAGTTAAGCACGGAGCAAGAATCAAGGACGCACTGACGCGGAATAATGAGAAGTTTAGAGATCTCTATGGTAGTTACAATAATGCAATCTTTAGCTGTGGTGATGATAACAGAGCATGGAGATTTAAATCTTACTCAGAAACAGAGATAATAAATTGGGATAAAAAAAAGCAGGAGCTTATAGAAAAGCGCGATGCTCTACTACAGAAATACTCTAACTCTGTTCAGTTGATTCTAGATCACGCAATCGGCATCAATTTCGACAAAGAATATTCAGACGATAGTCGTACATTCGGTGCACTCACTTTTTTAAACGATTTAGATATCACAGGATTCAATTTTGTAGGAATGTCCATCGGTGGTCAGCCTATCCTTCGAGAAAAGCTCATTGAAGAAGGTTTAAAAGGCGCTGCTAAAGCACTTGTGACCTGCAATGACATTAATAATATTGAAGATAGGGAAAGGCGAGGCACGCTGTTATTGAGGCTGGAGGCTATGCTTCAGTCGCAGGGAAAGATCGTCTCAAAAGATGGGGTTTACAATTTAGTCCCTCTAGCGGACGCCGCTGCAAAAGGTCATTTAGATGTTGTGTTGGTACGCCTTTCAGCCGGCATCAATCCTAACCAAGAGACGACAGATATTTTCTTAGATTCTTATTTAGCAATTGTAGCTGCTGCTAAAAATGGATTTTCTGAAGTTGTCAGAATACTTGCAGAGCATCCTGAAATTGATCAAAAAACTCGATTAATAGCCGCTCAGAACGCAAAAAAAAATGGTCATATAGAAATTTATGAATATTTAAGCTCCCTTATGGACGTGAATGAAAGGGACTCTTATGGAAATGCCCTAATACATAAAGCCGTAGAAGCAAGAGATATTAATGAAATTAAGCGGCTGCTTAGCAGAGGTGCAGATATAAATCTTGAAAATGGAAATAGCAGAACTCCTCTTTCAGTCGCTGTATCAACTTCCGGCAACTTTAAACGTAAGCTTTCGGAAAGGGATATAAACCTGCTTGAATTTCTCTTATCAAATGGCGCTGATCCAAATAAATACAAAGGGGATTATTCACCGCTGCATGCTGCAGCTAAGGCTGGAAGTGTTAAAGCCTTAGCGCTTCTCTTGCCGGTGACCGAAAAGAGAGATCTGAAATATGCCGATGACTATGGAAGTGATAAGAAAGAGTTAACCATACCCTGGTATGCCCCTCTCATGTTCGACTCATATGGCTCAGAGGAATGGCTGCAGATCTTAAGCCTCCTCAAAGAGCACGGCGCTGATTTAAATGCAACAAATCGCTATGGAAATGAAACCATATTGCATAACTTTATCAGAAGCTTTCCTTCTTTTACAAATATTTTGAGTCAACTTCAAACGCTGAGGGCGTCTATTGCTGGAATGGAGATGCGTTTCGGGCCGAATCCCTTGCAAAAGGATTGTGAGAACTTAATTGAAGAGGCTAAAAAGAGTTTTGCGATCGCGCTTAAAGAGCTTGATTTTCTTCTGGAAAAAGGCGCTGATCCCAGAATTGTCTGCGGTCGTGACAAGCAGACTCCACTCCATGTCTTTATAGAAAAAATCGACCTAAACTTCATTGAAGGGGCGAGCGAACAGGTTATTGGCCGCTTCCTTGAATATGGAGTGGACGTCAACACTCCTGATGCTCGCGGATTCACTCCTCTGCATGAAGCAGCAAGAGTTGATTTAGCTGCGGCTGCTTACTTAATCAGTAAGGGTGCTAATGTCAAGGCTAGAACAAAACAAGGATACACACCTTTGCATTTGGCTGCAGCAGGAAGACCGCAAGCAACTAAACTTCTGATAGAATCTGGCGCTGACGTCAACGCCTTAGATGAAAATGGACTTTCTCCATTGGCTTATTCCCGACAGGCATGTATTGATAACAAGCACCTTTCCAGGGAAAAAGCAGCACCTTATTTCTTAGCACAAGTAGAACTGATGCGGGCTGGGGGAGAGTAGACTCAGCGTTTAATTCATGGCGTTAGGAAAGCTCGTGGAAAATCATCCAGTTATTCCTGACGCCCATGGCGTAGCACATTGTTTAAAACTGTGCCAAAGCCCGGGGTTGAGTGATCACAAGAATTTATGTTTGACGCTGCACTAGTTCATACATGACTGTAGTTCTATTCAAATAAGGAATTTGGAGGAGTTAATAGAAATTGCTTTAGTGGAATTCCCTGATCTCCGACCAACAAAATTCTATCCGGCTTAAATTGTTTTACAAAAGAGTCTATCCCCGAATGATGGATAGATTGTTGACCACTTTTAACTTCTATAGCGATGAGCTTGTCTCCCAATTGAAGCACAAAATCGACTTCTCTATCCCCCTCTCTCCAATAGAAAAGTTCCATTCGTGTTCCTCGAATACTATTGAGCAAGTGCGCTCCTACAGCAGATTCGATTAGTCTAGCTAAAAAGTTTCGATCAGCCATTGCTTCGAAAAAACTCTTTCCCGACTGTGCGCTCAAAAGTGCAGTATTATAAACTGCAAATTTAGGACTGGATCCCTTCCGTCTTACGCTTTGATTTGCGTATTTCTGTAATCCAGTAAGTAAACCTGCACCTGCAAGTAAATCCACGTAATGCGCCAAAGTTGTTGAATTTCCTGCATCTTGTAGCTCTCCGAGCATTTTATTATACGAAAGGATTTGACCAGAGTAATTACAGCCTAGTTGAAAGAGTCTCCTTAGTAGGGCTGGCTTATTCACTTGACTCATCAATAAAATATCACGAGAAATCGTTGTTTCAATGATAGAATCGTTAATGTAGTTAATCCAACGCGTTGGGTTTTCCTCGTCAGAAAGAGGGGCGGCTCCAGGATATCCACCGAAATAAAGGTAGCGTTCTAAAGACCAGCCAAAGATCTCTTGCATCTCCTTAAACGACCAATGAGTAATTGGAATAATTTCAAATCTTCCAGCAAGACTTTCTGTTAAACCCTTTTGCATTAACCAAGGGGATGATCCTAGAATCAGTACAGAAAGATCGACTCCTGAAGCAGTATCTTGATCCCAAAGCAATTTGACCATATCCGACCAGTGAGGGATCTTTTGAATTTCATCAACGATTAAAAGGGCTTTTCCTTCAGATTTTGCTAGTTCGCGTGCGACATCCCATTGCTGTTGCAACCAAGAAGTGTCTTGAAGAGTGGCAAGATCTGCCGTAATATAACGGCTTGGCCTTTCCAACTTATCCGCCACTTGGCGCGCCAGCGTAGTTTTTCCAACTTGACGTGGGCCTATAAGAGATTGAATAAAGCGACGTGGCTCTTGAAGCCTTTTTAAGAGTACTTCAAAAGGCTTTCTTTTTTTTATCATGGATTTACTCAATGTGTTGAGTAATTTTACTCAATGCATTGAGTAAAGTCAATAGCACTTCTTAATCCTACTTATATCACTCCTCATGATAGATTAATTCTCGGCAATCAGCTCAAGAGGAGCGCTTCAGATCACACACTAGCCACTTCTTCAATGAGAGCTTTATCAATAACGGCTTTGACGCCAAGTGTTTCTGATTTCTCCACAATATGGGACTCCAGTGATCGGCCAAGAAACTCATGAAGCAACAAAAATAACTTCAATTGCTTCTCACTTTTTGAGTTTAAGGTTTTTTGGGCAATGGTGGATATTTTGAGGACAGAAGAATAAGTCTCTGTTGTAACACGATCCAATAAATCTTTAGATTTGAATAGATGATCCAATTCCTTTTGCTCTCTGCGCAATGTCTCTTGGAGGTCAATCATTTGCTTCTCAAGCTCAGCTATCTGTACTTTTGCATCTTTTTTTCTGCCACGACTTGCTGCCGCCTGTGAACGTAGAGATAGAATTTTATTAGAAACCTCGATTATCTTTTTTTCTGTAGGCGATTTTTGCGTTTTCTCAGTCCGATTAATGCACCGTTTCAAAAGCTTTAGTGAAGTCGCCGGTTGAGGGGAATCTTCAGCTTTGCATGACTTTTCATAGATGCAGTCGAGAGTCTCTTCTTTTATAAGGGGCTTAGAAGGATTTCTTAATAATGTATCACCTAAAATTCTCAAGGTTTCATCTTGGCATGTGTTTTGAATGTCGACTCTGTCAAAACGAAGAGAAAAGGCATTATTATCTTTTACATGTTTGTCGTATTCTTCTTCTGTTGTAATAGCGATCACATGTGGAAACTCACCGCCTTCATCTAAAAATGTTTTAAGCTGCTCGGCAATTTTTTCATTGTTTTTACAAGCCATGTGAATCTCATCCAAAACCAATATGATATCTTTACGATGGCGTCCCATTGCTGTACTGATCTCATTTAATATCTTATTTCTACTACCTAGAAAAGAGACTTGTTGTCCTACAATATCTGCTGTATTGATGCGAAAAACAGTTTTTCCTTTGAGTTCTGGATAATCGCCTCTTTCTATAGCTTGAGCAAAAGCTTTGGCGGTAAGACTTTTTCCAACCCTTGATGGACCTACTAAAATAGCATGGCGATTCATTTTAAGAATGCTGGCAATTTCATCCAGAGATTCTCTTCTTCCTTGAGCTACAAAACCACCATTTTGAACTTGTTTCGACAAGTTCTCAGCATTGGCGGGAAGGTGCGTTGTCTTTGGCTTGATAAATGGCCAGATCACACTAATGGCTGCAATGCCAAGAAAAATTCCACCAATAATTAGTCCTCCTGTAGCCACCCCTAGAAGTGGAAGAATCATGGTCGTTATCGAACCGAAAAGGCCAAACAAAATCATGATCTTTTGAGATTTAGAATTGGCTTGAATGTCGCTTTCCGCAGGTTTGAAAAAATCCCCTATGCCAAATGCAGTGACAATACTTTCTATCACTGAGATTATTCCATCTAGAATTGATGAAATACGTGCTCGAATACTTGGAGATGTATTTCCATGAGACATCTGAAGATAGAGCTTTGCTTCATCAAACATGCCTATAGCTTCTTTTAAGGCCTCTTCAACATCGTCTTTAACAGTTTCTTGCATCTTTTCAAGTGGAATTACGGTAGCAAGGCGATCTAAAAATTTAACGGGATCTGTAATGTGATCTTCTTGCACCATTTCCATAAAAAAGCAATTCAAAACTCTCGTTAACTCAATAGGTTCAATTATTTTTAGCTTGTTAATAAGAACTTTATCAGGCCTGAAGAAATAACTGGAGTTGATTTTTTTTAACCTCTGCAAAATATCCGCAGATTCCTGAGACATAGCAATTCCAGGATTATGTTGAAAAGTATCTACACTAGGATTGACTGGAAAACTCATACAGCCTCAAGGATTAATAAAAAGTATTAAACTGGTTTTTATAAGTGAAAACAAATTATACACAACTTTTAATTAAGACGAAATAAGATTTCATGATTACTGTAACAATAAAAGTAAATAAAATGTTTTATTCGCAATCGATTATGATTCGGAAGTAGACATGGACAAAATGGACATAGTGGACACAGGATTGAATTTGAGAGACCTACTTTACGAGCAGCCGCAGCTATGGGGCTAGAAAGGGAGAGAAAAATGAGCAAAAATGACAAGAAATTTTTGCAATCTTCAACCCCAGGAGTTTCCGCGAGGGCAAATATCAATTTAACCTTGACAGTGTACTTTAAGCACACTCAAGAAAAAGATATGTCCACCTGCAAGGACAGGTCACACGCACTCCAAATGTTTATTTACACTCGCGCAAACCGGGGATCCCAATATGAGCGATGGCTGTTCAACAATTCAAACTCTAGGAGTTTATCATTTCTCACATAACAATAATCATTTCCTCCTTTAAGGCAGGGATTATCTTGTGGAAGGTTAACCCTCTCTCCCGATATTTTAATGAATTCGCTCGTTGGCCTTTTCCAGAAGTCTTGGCAAGCAAAATGATCGATTTTTTCTCGGGTCATCGCAGTGTAATAAAGATCAATTCGTTTTAAGTTGGGGCCGTAGGCTGCCATGTGATCTAGAGCTGTATCCGTCAAGTTGGGAAGGTAAGAGGCTCTAATTTCATCTAAGTTTGAATTATTTTGTAAAAGTATTCGGAAGGTGTCATCTGTAAATTGGTGCAGAGGCCCTATATTTAAATGCAGCTGTCGAAGGTTAGTGCATGTTGTCAATGCTTTAAAAAATCTATTTCTCGGCTCTGTCATCGATTGATCGTAATAGGAAGATAAGATGTTTTTGAAGTCAATGCCTTGCAGTTTATCTTTTCCAGCTTCGATAAGCTCTGCCCAGCACTCTTTCCGCGGCATTCTCAGTTTTGAAAAGGCTAAGGTATGTAAGGAGCCGGAAACCACTTTATCTTTGAGGATTTGAAAGTCTTCTTCTGATAAGCTCGTATTGTTGATTTTTAAAACATTGAGGTGGGAGAGAACAGGCAATAATTCGGATAATATACCCTCCCGAAGACTATAAGGACTTAAGCAAAGCGTTTTTAAAAGTGGGCATTGAGAAATAAATTGCAGAAAAAGATCTTTCTTAAAAGAGATGGGGGTCTTTATTCTAAGATATTTAAGTCCAGGGGTTTTACCTATTATAGGTTTCAGCGATTCCCAGTCTATACGGTCGCCCAAATTTAGACTGGCAAGCTGTGATAGATCGCCTTGGGTTAATGCTTCCAATTCGGATTGCGCAGGCATCCAAATCGATAGAGTGCCTTTGATGATTCCAATTTCCTTTGCAAGCAAACTGATGAGCTCAGTATGCTTTTCCTTTTCCACCCGCACATAGGGAAATTCTTCGCGGACATTTTGTCTGTAGATACACCCGTCCCCAATTTGCCAATAGTTTTTAGTCATAAGTAATAGATCTAAGATCTTGCGCTTTAACTCTGAATCAGTAGGCTCGAGGGTTTCTTTAGGATATTTATACAAGCAGATAAGTAAATTATTCTCTAGAGTGCGCAAATGACTTTCAATATAGCGAGTACGGCCCATTATTTTAACCTTTTTAATAGTTTTACGATATTATATTGAATTATAATAGTTGATAGATTAATTTTCGGCAATCAGTTTTTGCAATTCGCTATAAACTTCATCGACTCCTATTCGCGTCATGCAACGAAAATCAATCGGGCACACTCTTTTGTAGCAAGGGGAACACTCGACGTGCTTGTGGATCACCTGGCCGAAGGCGTAAGGGCCTGTTTTGACATCATTTGTAGAGCCGAATAAAGCCAGCAATGGCGTCCTTAGCGCCGCAGCTATATGCATGGGGCCGCTGTCATTTGTCAAAAAAATGGAACAGCTTTGTATTAAGGCGATAAGCTCTCTAAGGGATGTTTTTCCGGCTAAATTGATCACCCGTTCAGGAAAATCCCGGCAAATATCTGCTACCAAGGGGGCTCCGATTTGGTCCCCGAAATAGACCACATACAAATGCGGATTTTCTATAAGGCGTTTGGTAATGGATTTAAATCTCTCCGGCGGCCAGCATTTGGCAGAGCCATAAGCCGCCCCAGGGTTGATGCCTACGACGATATGCCGCCCTAGCGCGACCCCATGCTTTCCAAGCAGGGTTTCAGCAGCTCGGGCTTCTTCGGAAGAGACGTACAATTGGGGAGACGTATCTGAGAGAGGGATGCCTAAAGGTTGGAGCAATGTCTTATAAGTGATGACCTGATGCTGCTTTTCTTTAAATTGAGGAAATGATTGGGCGGAATTCAATAAAAAGCTGCGGATGCCGGAGCGGAAGCCAATTCGATTTTTTACTTTACCCCGCCAGAACCACCAAGCAGAAGAAAAGGAATTAGTCAAAAGAATGCCTAAGTCATATTTGCCATTTTCTAATGGACTGACAATTTCCAGGTGCTGCCGGCGGTGAATCCAGCCGCTAGGACGGCTGTAGCTGAAGATCTCATCAATATGAGGATCGCATTTTAATAAAGGGGCTACGTTGGATTGGCACATAGCTGTTAGGCGGGCATCTTTCCAATGCTGCCTTAAATCGGCAAGCACAGGTGTTGCCATAACCAAGTCTCCCAGCCAATTAGGCATCTTAACGATGATGTTGACGGGATTTATCTTTGTCGGATCAAATTTCATGCTCTTCCTGGAATGACTATAACTATAAATTAGGGAGGTAAAATAGAAAAGAAATTTGTTCTCTATTGATCTTCTAAGCCCGACTTTGTACAATTTTGAACGATAATTTCTCCGTCCTGAACCTACGTAATGGGAGTGCTCCAATTGACTAAAACAGATACCACCCATCAAGATGAGGATGTTAATCAGGTGTCCCAGCCCCTTTTGCAGGAGCTGGAACAAAAACTAGATCTTCCTGAAGGAGATGCTTCCTCGGCATCAGAAAAAATCCAAAAGTTAAAACGGCTAGTTATTTTTTATAAAAAAAAATACGAGCAGACCCTTCATGCTAAACAGGCCCTAGAAAGCGCAGAAGAAGAAAATCAAGCTTTGCGGGAACAGCACAAAGTTTTAAAAGGGCATTTCGATAGTGTACAGGAAGAGAATAAGCAATCAAAATTAAAAGCGGGCGGCTTAAATGCACAAAACGCGAGCGGCGACGTTCTTCAAGCTGAAGTTGAAACATTAAAACAGCAAGCAAAAGAGGCGGCGAGCGCTACGGATGAGTTCAATCTTCAATATAAAGAAGTTCAGGGACAAAATCTGCAGTACAAACAAAAAGTCCACAAGCTGGTGCAGGTTATTCAGGAAAAAGATAAAAGAATCGCTGAACTTCAACAATTTGAATATAGCGCTAAACTTTCCAATGAGCAGAAGCAGGAATTAGAAAGCCTTTTGACTAAAGAAAGAGAAGTGCTGGACTTATTAAAACAAAAATCAGAACAAGCCATCCAAGATCTAGCTGAAAGCAATAAGCGAGGCGAACAATTCGAAAGGGTGATCCAATTTCTGAGGGAAAGATCTCAAGAAGCCCATTTGGAAACGAATCAACTGCATGAAGAATATCAGGGTTCGCAAGAAGCGGTCCTGTCTTTGAATAAACAAAATAAGGAAATGGCAGAAAAATTAGAAGGACTTAAAACGAGCCTTCAGCTAGAAGAAAACGCGAAAACGGAAGCCTTAGAAGAGCTTTTGGCCTTGCAAGGGCAGCTAAAACAACTCAAAAAGTTAATCGCAACCTATCAAGAAGAAAAAGAACAGCAAGGGCAATCCTCGAAATCGACATTAAAAAACTTTGAGCTTGTGAGCCAGGAAAAACAAAAGTTGGAAAACCTGCTTAAAGAAAAAAATGATGCTTTTGATTTTGTTTCCAAGGAAATTGATCTCATTAAGCAGACTCTAGTGAGGGGACTGCGGGAAGCTAAAGATCTTGAGTCCCGATATTTAGAAGCAGTCAATGAAAAAATGGTCCTGTCAAATAAATATCAACAGATACAAGAGCAATTGGCGGAAGCGATGCATCGGGAACAAGCTGCTAAAACGGCCGTAGATTATCAATTAAAGGAGCAGTTGAACCAAAAGCAAAGTGCAATTGAAGAGCTGAACAGACAATTAACTTTTCTTGGGAACGAGAAACAACAGATATTAGACAATTTAACGGCACAGAAAAATCAATACGCAGACTATGAAGCCCGGTTAAAGATGGCTCAACAGCATTTAGCAAAAAAAGTGAAAGAAACGGCTTTGATGAATGGGCAATTAGAAGAGCAAAAAGCCCTTAACATAGATCTGCAAAATCTGGCAGCCCAATTCCAAGCTAAAGCAAGCGATTTGCAGAATACTTTGGAGGTGCAACTGCAGCAGGAGAAAAAACTCCAAGAACAGCTAACCAAGTGGGAGGAGAAGTATTTTCATCTGTATGATCGATGGGAAGATACCGAAGCCCGCAATAAGGAACTAAAGAAATTGGAAGAAAGGCATCACCAGCTCCAGAATCTTTTAAATAATCTCGGCAGTGTTATGGGAGCTCCCATGGGGTATGCGCAGCCTGCGGGAATGATTGCAAATTGGGAAAAGGCTGAAAAGCCAGCTGCAGACCTGTTCGTGGGAGAAAGTCAATCAAAAGATGGGGCTTCAGACGGAGCTATTGAAATTATACGGAAAGAAGATATAATAGAGCTTCCTAAAAAGGACAATACCCTTTTTGATAAGCCGCCGCCTCCCGAACGGTACAAGAAAAATTTGTTCGATTGAGGTTTATGATTATTATCGGGATTGATCCAGGCACATGTGTAACGGGTTATGGAATTATACGCACGGAAGGAATGAGCTATTCTCCAATCGATTATGGGTGCATAAAACCTCCTTCAGCCCTTAAATTGACAGATCGCTATCTGATTATTTTTAATGGCGTCGAGGAACTGCTAAATAAATTTGAACCAGATGCGTTAGTTGTGGAAACCCAGTATGTGAAAAAAAATCCCCAAAGTGCGCTAAAGCTAGGAATGGCCAGGGGAGTCATCATTGTCGCAGCTAGGCGCAAGGGCGTGCAGGTTTATGAATATGTCCCAACCAAAGCTAAATTGGCCATCGCAGGCAGCGGCAGGGCAAGCAAACATCAAGTGCAGCGAATGGTGCAAAGGCTTTTGAATTTACCGGAACCTCCTTGCCCGGAAGATGCTGCAGATGCCCTAGCATTAGCCATTTGCCATGCTCAAGCTTTAAAGCAAAGGCAGCTGCTTGGAACTGAAATTTAAAAAATTGTTGGAAAAATGATTGCGCATATCAAAGGAAACTTAGTCTCTGCTTCTCCCAGCAGTGTTATTATTGAAGCCGGCGGACTAGGATATAAAGTTTTTATCCCTGCAAGTTTGTTCGGCCAGCTGCCGGCTTTAGAGAGTTGCGTCTTATTACACACCTCTTTTGTTATTAGGGAGCTGTCCCAAGCCCTTTATGGTTTTTTGTCTATACAGGAACGCGATCTTTTTGATGCCTTGCTGAATGTGAGCGGGATAGGCCCTAAGATAGCGCTCAGCCTGATTGGGCATTTATCTGTTTTCCAACTTCAGCAAGCTTTAACACAGCCTGACATTAATATACTTTGCAAAGTGCCAGGGGTGGGCAAAAAGTTAGCGGAGCGTTTAACGATTGAAATGCGCGATAAAATCTCAGCTTTCCTTACACACCATCCTTCGGAATTTGCGCTTCCGATTGGTTTTGACCAGCGCAGCCAAAATATTCAGGATGCCATGAGCGCCTTGATCAATCTGGGATATAATCAAGCGACGGCTCAGAAGGCCATCAAGAAAACGTTGCCCACCTTGCCGGAGGAGTTTGATTTAGCAGCTTTAATTACCCAGGCTCTAAAAAATGCTTAATTTTCCAGCAGCGGTGGATTTTTTTGTCCTGAAAGTCTATGGGAATCGTTTTATCGGTGATTTCGGCGATTGAAAATGATTTAAAATAAGCCTCATCGAAGGCGAATTTCCGGGAATTCGTGCTAAAAAATAAAACACCCTCTTTTGAGAGCAGTTTAAGGGCTTTTGACAAGAGGGATATGTAATCTATTTGAATATCAAACATCTGAGTCATCTTCTTTGAACGGGAAATCGTGGGCGGATCAATCACGATAATGTCATATTTTATCCCGGAGAGCACTTCCTCATTCAAAAACTCAAGGCAATCGGCACGCACAATTTCATTATTTTGCGGAGGGAGAGAATTGAGGATAAAGTTTTTTCTTCCCCAAGCCGTGTAGGTGTTGGACATATCCACACTTTTGGTGAAGATTGAACCTGCCATGGCTGCATGCACGCTGAAAGAGCATGTATAGGCGAAGAGATTTAGCACGCGCTTTCCGCGGCAATGCGAGGCCACCATTTTTCGTGTTTCGCGGTGATCGAGAAAAAGGCCAGTATCAAGATAATCAAGAAGGTTGATTTGAAACTTTACCCCATACTCAAATACTGTAAAAAATTCTCCTGATTCCCCTTTTTTTTCGTACTGCCGCGTGGCCTTTCGCTTGGCGCGAGTCCTCCAGTAAATGGGATGTTGGGAATTTCCGAATAAGGCATTTAACGTTTTTTCAGTTTCCTCTACCAATTGGGCAGGGGGTTCGTTATCTGCAAGTCCGGGTGAAAAGTAATGGATGCAAAAACGGCCGGCATAAAAATCGATAGCTAAAGGATAGTGATGCATTTCTTTGTCATACAGGCGGAAGCAGTTAGTGTTAGATCTTTTAGCCCATTTGCGGAGATGCTTGTAATTATTTCTTAGACAGTTTTTGAAGGGGGAGCTTTTATCTTCCCCGTCAACTATCTCTGGCAATGACAATTCGATTTCATTCATAAAAAGTAGGTCTTTCTGGATAATATATGCAGTATATCACATTCTATTAAAATGTGTAGAGGTATATCATGGAGAATGGATGAGGAGATTATGAAAACTACAAAAAAAACAGTGAAATCAAGTCCCAAAAGACTTTCCATTGCGGCTCCCAGGAAAGAAGAGGCAGGGTATGATAAAGATTTTTTTAAGTGGGTTGACACGCAAGTAAATCTATTGAAAAAAGGTAAGCTTGAAAAGTTGGATGTAAAAAATCTGATAGAGGAGATCGAGTCGTTGGGAAAAAGAGAACGCAGCGCATTGAGAAGTCAGATTACTAATTGGCTGATGCACATGTTAAAGGTGAAATATCAACCGGAGAAACGTACTAGGTCGTGGGATATATCGATTGCTAATGCAAGAGTGGAAATAGAGTGGGCGCTAAAAGACAGCCCGAGCCTGAATCACATGATGAAAGACATATTCAACGAATCTTATAAGGCAGCACGGCTTAAGGCGGCATCTCAAACTAAACTAGACATTGAAGTTTTTCCTAAAGAATGCCTCTGGAAGATAACAGATATCCTTTCTGAGTAAAAAAGATTGTAAGCAGGTTTAGCTTGGATAAATCTTGTTTTCTAGAGCGTTTTCTATAATCTGTGACTTTTTGATCCGTAATGTTTTTACATGTTTTAGCTTTTCATTAATTTTTAGTAGAAAAAGGTTGTCATCGTAAATTAGAGTCAGTTCCGGCGATCCCCAACCCAATGCTTTGGACCGAGCATCCAAAACGAATGTCAAAGAATCTAAAGTATCTATAAATCTGTCGATGGTTTTTTCTGTCACATCCGGAGAAATCCTGAAGCGAAGCCTGCAAATTTTTTTGCCTTTCAAAGTATCGCATAACATATTGAGTTGGACTTCATTAACTTGGATATACAAAATGCTGATAGGCTCATTTTGCGATTGAAGGGAATGACAGATGCCAAGGAAAATTTCATTCGGAAAGATTCCTTCGCAATTTGATAACCAATCAGACAGATAATCCTGTTCATTCATGAAGCCTTCGAAATTTATGATAATATTAGGCGGGTTATGCCTAAAAAAATGCTCGAAAGTATTTTGAACGGCGGCTGGATTGTAGGCCAGAAGGTTAAAGAAATCGGTATATAAAATTCCTAAAAGATTTTCAATGTAAATATCAAAATGATCAATATTTCGAGTGTTAAAAGGATTAGGAAAATTTGCATTTAAGTGATCATTGAGATATTCTTTGTTCTGTCTTAAATTAGAATTCAAGAACAATTTATAAAGAGAGTAATATAATCTCGACGACCAGATAAATAAATGATGTAATTGATGAGTGGCTGTCATCAAGGGAGCCAAGGGGGTCATTGCGTATTTGTTATGAAAGGGCAGATCGAAGGGCAAGGGATTTTGATCAGAGCTTTCGAAATCGATGTTTTCTTCACATAAACGTTCGATGACTTCTTGATGGGCGCAAAGGGAGAGCAGGAATTTAGCGGTTAATAGAAAATTTTTATTCAGGGTGTTGTTGGGGATATTTTCAATATCCAAGCGTTTAACTCTTTTGGGATCAAGGTTTAAAATATGTTCAAGAGTGATGCGTGAAAAATATTGTTGGATAAACTCTAGGCCGTAGCGGCCAACACGAGGAAAATAAAGATAAAGATCGTCATGACCTAAAAGTAAGTAGAAACGGCGGCAAGTACGTTTTAGGCTGTTCAAATCTTTAGTATCTAATTCAGAACAAAACTTATAGATTAGCTCCTTTGGAAATGCTTCGATTTGGCTAGTCATGAACAGACCTCTATGGTTATCAAGGACATAAGGGACACAATGGACACAATGGACATAGTGGACGCGATGGAAACGAATAGTCCATTCAGTTCACAACGACAACTATCCCATGTCCATTATGTCCATTATGTCCATTATGTCCATTGCGTAGTGACGGTTATGTCGGCCTTACAGGTTACTTTAATTTGAACCATGCCCTTTTTTGCTTGAAATTGAATTGAAACAAGTATAGTCTTTGCAGTTCTAATTTTAACTGGAGGATAGATTGTGGAACTTATGTCGAAACTTAAATCCCTGCCTGCAAGGCTGGGTTTTAAACCTAATAAAGCCCCCGCTGTGGAGCCTAGAGTCTCCCTGCTTCAAGATGTGCCTATTGAAAACCTGACCTCCGAAGATACTTCAGCCGTCACAGCATATTGGAATCAGCATACCGTTTGCGACCTGATTTTCAAATCCAAGGAGCACTCCCTGGATTACCTTAAAGAAAGAAATGCCAAGTATCCTCTTTTTCCTGAATTTATGAATATTTGGGGCGACCATCAAGGGGAGGTCGTTGTCGATTATGGATGCGGCCCAGGCAATGACACTGTAGGCTTTTTAGTGCACTCCAACGCAAAACAGGTGATCGGAATCGATGTTTCCCCTAAAGCGCTCACTTTGGCCAGCCATCGGCTTTCCCTGCATCGAAATGCCGATTTGCGCAGAGTCAGGCTTTTGAAGATTTCTGATTCCGAGGTCGCCATCCCTCTGCCGGACAACAGCGTCGATTATATTTATTGCGAAGGGGTGCTTCATCACACGACAGACCCATTGTCGATCATCAAGGAATTCAATCGCATTTTGAAGAAAGGCAAAGAAGCTTGCGTGATGGTTTATAATCGGCATAGCCTCTGGATGCATCTTTATGTAGCTTATGTGGAAAAAATTCTAAATGGCAAATATGAAAAATTTAATGCTGAAGAGGCTTTCGCAAGAACTACCGATGGGGATCATTGCCCCTTGTCAAGGTGTTACCGGCCGGCTGACTTCCTGGCTTTCATTCAAGCGGCAGGTTTTAGAGGCGATTATGTAGGCGGATATTATTCATTGCTTGAGCTAGACCTATTCAAAAAATATGGAAAGAAAGCGGCTGCAGATGAGCGCCTCCCCAGAGAGCATCGGCAATTTCTCTCTAATCTTACCTTGGACAATAATGGATATCCTCTTTTTGATGGAAAATGCACCGGTGTGGGCGGCGTCTATAGGCTTTTCAAGGCTGATTAATTGAAAAGAGCTTGACCCATCTGCCAAAGCTGATCAGACGCCAGACGAGATAGCTAAAAGGGCGCTTGCCTGAGACCGTCTGATCGGCAATTTGGCAAACTGAGGGGAGCAGAATTCCTTGAGAGGCCTCCAAAGCATCCTTTACAGCATTTTGAAAGAGCTTTGGATTTTGCTTTTTGATCCATTCCTCTTCGGCTGTTACAAAACCCATTTTATCCCGCCTCATTCGGATAGGCTCAGGTAAAATGTCTTTCAGGCCTTCCCTTAACGGCCTTTTTGTCCACCCTTGGGCAAGCTTGAAATCGGATGGCAATCCTAAAGCAAATTCCACCAAGCGATAATCGATGAAGGGAGTGCGGGATTCAATGGAATGTGCCATGGAATCCCTGTCTTCATAATGCAGCAGCATGGGAAGGCTGCTTTGTTTTATTTGCAAAAGGCTCTGGTGAAGGAGCGTCTTATTATTTTCTTTGGAAAAGGGATCCCGTGGCTGAGCTTTTAACTGTTCTAGATTAATCCAAGAGGGATTTGCAGCGGATTTTCCCAGCAGTTTACGCATCGGCTGCCGAATGAAATCCGGGACAAGTTTATTTATGAGCAAGGGCACCGGTTGTATGCCGCCATGCAAGCCTTTCGTTTGGCGCATTTCATCAAAAAGAGTTTTCCAGCGCAAGCTTGCAAAAAGATCGTAAAAACGGTTGCCGAAAAAACCAAGATATCCGGCCAGCTGTTCATCTGCACCCTGCCCATCAAGCATGACTTTAACATTTTGACTTTTTGCCATCTTAAAGACTTGCCATTGGGCATAAATGCTAGTGGAGCAAAAGGGCTCATCTTGATGCCAGAGGAGCTGATCGCATTCTTCAAAAAGGCCTTCAAGAGTCGGGTAGGTGTAGTGGGCTTCTACATTAGATTGAGAGACAACTAAATCGATAAAATGGCGTTCATCAAAACGTTGCACATGGGAACATGCCGAAAATGTCTTTTGCTGTTGGGCTGCGTTTTGCCGGCGTAGAAGCTGGTTGGCTAAACAGACGATGGATGAGGAATCAAGTCCTCCTGAAAGGCAAGATCCGATGGGAACATCGCTTCTAAGCCTTAAACAAATGGAATTTTCTAAAATATCCACAAATCTTTTAGCGGCTTCTTGAAAATTTCCCTCGAAGGGGACAATCTTTGGAAAGTACCATTGAATTGGTTTTATATTTATGTCTTGAGCATTTTCTAGGGAAAACTCGATAAATTCCCCGCCGCGAATTTGATGGACTTCGGCATACAGAGTTTGAGAGTTGTGGTCTGAAACCCCCCAGTTCAGAAAATCGTAAACATTCTGTCCATTCATTTTGGGTTTCCAACCTTGCAGAATGCTGAACTGCTTGATTTCGGAGGCGAAAGCGATTAATCCTGTGGGTGAAATCCAATAGTACAGGGGTTTGACACCGAAACGATCTCTGGCGGCGAAAACGGTTTGCCGTTTTTGATCGTAAATGACCAGGGCAAACATTCCGTTGAAGTGATCCAGGCATGCCTTCCCCCAGTGTTGATATGCTTTTAAAATGACTTCTGTGTCGCATTGTGTTTGAAAGGAATAGCCCAAGCATTGGAGCTCTTGCTTAATTTCGATGAAATTATAAACCTCTCCGTTGTAAGTGATCCAGATCTTTTGATCAGTGGAGCACATGGGTTGGTGGCCGGCTTCAGAAAGGTCTACAATCGAAAGGCGCCGGTGGGCGAGGGCTGCCCTGCAAGGATATTTTGGCAAGCACAGGGTGGGGGTTTTAGGGCAATAATTCCAGGTAGCCTGATAGACATTCGCAGGGGTATCCCTTCCGCCGAGTATCAAGGGGGGATCGGTAAAGGTTTTAAAGAATACACTGCCTTCATCGTCAGGGCCTCGATGTTTGACGAGGGAGGCCATTTCACAAATGGCTGAGAGATCCTGAGGAAAAAATGTAAAAAGGGCTGCAATACCGCACATAAAAACGCTAAAGTATAAAATATATTGTTAAACAAATCTATTTTTTTTAAAAAATAGAATAGGTGCCACTAATTTTTAAGCCTCACCCTTGCTAGCTAAAGGAAAAAATATGTTTAAGATGTTAATTTTTTTTATTTGCATGAGTCTTTGGCTATGTTTAGGAGTTCTGCATGGCGATTCCCCGGACCCAAACAAACAAACGCTTCCGCAAACTTCTTCTCTCAAGAATGTAGTCGACTTGATCTCCCAAGACTCTTCCCTAAGCACTTTTTCCAATGCTTTAAATTCAGTCAATTTGTTTACAGTCCTTATGAGCAATGGACCTTTTACAGTATTTGCTCCTGATAATGATGCTTTTGAGAAATTGTCTTCAAAAGAGCTTCAAGATCTTTTTAAGTTAGAAAATAGGGAGAAACTAGCTCAAGTTCTCGCCTATCATATTGTCCCGGGCAAAATCATGCAAGGGGATTTCAAGAGTATGAGATTGAAAACGATTACGGACAAAGAGTTGGAAATCAAGGTACAAGGGGGCAACGTACAAGTAAATGGAGCGAAGGTGATCAAGACCAATCTGGTTGGCACAAATGGCGTGGTACATGTGATTGACTCTGTGTTGCTTCCCTAGTGCACGTCAAACATATTAAAAGGCCCTAATTGGGGCTCGTGCGTCATTTCTTGGGAAGCTTGATCCGAAACTCTGTAAATTGCCCTTCTTCTGAATCAACATCTATAGTCCCAGAATGCTGCTTAGTAATGATGTCATAGATGATTGATAAACCTAACCCCGTTCCTAACGAACCCGGCTTGGTGGTAAAAAAGGGTTCAAATATTTTTTTCAGATTCTCTTTTGCAATCCCCGGCCCATTGTCTTTAACCACAATACTGACATCATGCACCCCATTCACAACTTGAATTTCCAGGTTTGGAGCAAACATCAAGGGATTTTTCTTAAACTTTTCGGATAAAAAAAACATAGCATTATCAAATATGTTATAAAATACCCGGTTAATCTCCTGAATAAAAACCTTAATTTGAGGGACTTCGGGATCGTATTTCTTCCTAATTTCCACATGAAAGTGCGTATCCTTTTGACGATAATTGTTGTAAGTAACAGAAATGACTTGATCAATCAAATCGGGCAGATTTTCAAAGGAAGCTTGCTTGTCAGCTGTACCCACATGCGCTCTCATGGAGTTGACGATATTATCAGCCCTTTTGACATGCTCTTCCAATTTAGTTAAAAGGCTTTGTGCCTCTTGAGTTAATTCTAACAATTCTTCATCCTTTTCGAGATCCCTTTTTTTAATAATCCCTTCCATTTCCTTCATCAGTTCAAAAGACAATTGGCCAAAGTTTCCGATAAAATTCAGGGGATTCTTGATCTGGTGGGCAATACCTTGTGTCAGCATACCCATGGCAGCAAGTTTTTCCTGCTGAATCAATTGATCTTGAAGGGAATGCAGTTTATTGAGAGTTTCTTCTAAAATACTATTTTTTTGAGATAATTCACGCGTGCGTTCCTGAACTTTTTTTTCCATCGTAGCGTAAAACTGAGCATTTTCCAAAGAGATCGCCATTTGAGAAGAAAGCATGGTTAAAATTTTAACCCTGCCCGGATTGAAAGCTGCGCTCATTTTGTTATTTTCTAAATATAGGATTCCTTTCAGCTCTTCTTTATGCAATAAGGGCAAGCACATAATGGAACGAGGCTGCTTGGTTACTACATAAGGATCTTTGATCAGAGGACCTTCATTTAAGACGTCGTTCAGTAGGATGTTTTTTTTGCTTCGCTCAGTATATTTGATAATCGAAACGCAAAGGTCGTCGGATCTGTTCGCCAAAGGAACATTAGGCTGGACCACCAATTCCTGCTCTTCTGCCATTTCTGCGGTGATGATAAGTTTATTTTGATCCGGTGAAATCAAAAAGGCCTTGCTTGCGCCCGCATTGACCAAAACGATCTGCATCAGGGATTCAATGACCCTGTCCAATTTAATCTCGCGCGAAAGGGCTTGAGAAGCCTCAATAATGGCTTCAAGATCAAAACTGCTTTGGGTAGTTGTCGAATCAAGCGAAGTCCCTTCATAAGATTCCACAAGCTGCGGGTAAAGCGACCGAATGATCCGGGCTATCTCAGAGGCCCCCCATTGCAAATACCGATCATAGGCAAACCGCATGTACATGCCAGCCTGTATATGTTTACCGATCTTTAGATAGCTTTTGGCCAACAACTTACATGCTAAAGCCTGGTCTTGGATGTAGCCATACGATTCGGCTAACTGAATAGCTCTCTCAAAGTAATCGACAGCTAATAAATTCTTTTTTTCCAAACGGGCCTTTTCGCCTTCTAAGATCAAGAATTGATGTACATAACTCGGGGCATATTTGGACAACTTTTTATAATAGCGGTGTAAATAGATAAATTCTTTCCAACTTTTTGAAGACGCATTGCTTTCATAAAGAGCCGCATGAATGAGCGCCGTATAAAAGGAAACGGTGTCTTTAGTAGGCGCTCCCGGAAATTTTCCTTCAAATGCTTTTAACTTTTCTGAGCACGCTTTTAATTCAGAAGGAGACGTTTCCTTTAAATAGGCAAGGACAGCTTCAAAAACTGTACGCGTATATTGATGTGCAAGATTATTGACAATACCTTCAAATTCTTTAAGATGTTTTTCTTTAAATTCCAGACTTAATACATCTTTTGATGATCCTTTTAACTGCAGAAGAAATTCATGCCAAATCAAAAACCTCATGCAACTATCAATGAGATTGTAACTCGCTTCTTTAAGTATCAATTGTTCCAATTCTTCCGTGACAACATCTAAATTTTCCCCGGCATTAAATAGAGTTGCAATGTAGTGGACTTGACAATAGGACATGAGATTTATCGTTCCCAGCTCGATGTTTTTTTTAGCAGCTTTTTGAATGAATTCCAGGCGTGCCCTGTGAGAAGTCTGCCATCTATGATGAAATGAAAGATGGCTGAACATCCACAATGCATATCCGTTAGTCTTGGGAAAACAAACCGACATTTTTTCAGCAGCCAGGCCAAGTTGCATGCCCCATTTGAAAAGCTGTAATCGGCTGCTGGCTAAAATACCGCCAAAGGTAGCTAAAGCATTCGCACTAGATTCCACATTCCCGTATTTCAGAGTAAGCTCGTTCAATTTCAGGATAATGTATAAACAAAGGCCTTCGTTTCCGATCAAAAAGGCTGCCGAGTAAATCGTGATATATAGCCCGCCGACGCCATACGATTTTGGACCTAAAGTCTTTGGGCCTGGATATACATAATCCAGTCCTCTTATAAATAAACGGCTCAGAATCCATAATGCATAAACCAATAAACGCCCCTTGGCCAGCTTGAATGGCAAGTGTATGCCATATAATAATAGGGCTTCAGCGCAAGAGTCAAGGGCCTCCTTGAATTTCCCAAAAGATACGAGCATCACACTTTTCAAAACGAAAAAGCGCATTTTTTCTTCTGGGGTTTTAGTATTCTGAATAGCTTGTTGCAGAAGATGTTGGGCCTTGATAGAATCACCCTGCATAAATGAACATACGACCGAATCTTCGTATAGTGAAATACTCCGCTGATAATTTTCCTCCCATCCCTTGGGTCCCATTAATTTCAATACGATTTCCAGGTATTTCTGTCCGATGCCATAAGCAGCTACTTGGCGTGACCTACGGCCGGCTTCCAAGTTCAGGGAAATTAAAGTTTCTTTTTCTTCTTTGTCCTTAATCAAGGATAGCCCTTCATTAAGATGGGTGACGATCTCTATAATCTGGTCGGATGCTTTATTTCCAGCTTGTTTAAGGAGCACCTGTCCAATCCTGTAATTAAGGCCAGGCCTTTCTTTTTTCTGAATGAGTTCATAAGCTGCCTCTTGAATACGATCATGCTGGAAAACAAATTCAATTTCATCGGCCTGGGGCATTCTTTGCATCAAAATGAATTCCTCTTGGCAGGCTTCTTCTAAGTCTATTAAGGTTTGACTAGCCGTCTGGCCATAAACTTCAGCTAAACATTTCAGGCTAAAGTGGCTGCCAATGGCTGCTCCAATTTGCAAAATTGCCTGGGTATTTTTTTTTAAATCTTTTAACTTCTCTGTCATGACTTGAACGACGTTGTCGGCAAAAGGCATTTGTGCAATTTTATTAAAATCGGTTTTCCACCCCTGGCTGGCAGCATCGAAGTTCAAAATCCCCTTCACATACAGGGTCTTTAAGAACTGGATAGTGAAAAATGGGTTGCCCTTGGTTTTGGCAAAAACATGTTCCGCCAAATTCTGAGCATCCTGTTGGGATGTGTGAAAAGAATCTTGAATGAGTTCGCTGAGCGAGTTTTGCTTAAGTGGCTTAATGTTTAATATTTTGACTGGACAATAGCTTTGAATTTGCCCTATTAGCCCTTGTAATACATGGTCAGCATCCACCTCCTGATCCCGATAAGCCCCGATCAGAAAAAAATAGCCATGACTTAAGTCTGAAGTAAAAAACTTTAAGAATTTGGCGGAAGCTTCATCAATCCACTGCAAATCGTCCAGAAATATAACCAAAGGATGGTCCTTGTCTAAAAACACTTCGATGAATTTGCTCAAGGTATAATTCAACCTATTTTCTTCTTGTATCAGCATTATATCGGGCACAGGGGGCTGAGAACCAATGATCAATTGGACATCAGGGATTAAATCAATGATCAGCTGACCATTGATTCCTACAGCATCTAGTATTTTATGTTTCCAGACAGCCAGCTTTTCTTCAGTTTCCCCTAGCAGCTGCTGAAGGAGATGCTGAAAAGCCTGGATTAGGCCTAGATACTGAATATTTTTTTTGAACTGCTCATATTTGCCGCTAATGAAATATCCATTGCTTTCCATAGTCAACTTTTGCAGCTCGTTGACGATGCTGCTCTTGCCCGCGCCTGGACTACCCTGCAGCATAGCGATCTGGAATGGCCCGTCTTTAGAATCATACAAGGATTTTTGAAGCTCATGAATCTCAAATTCCCGGCCATAAAGCTTTTGTGCGATTTGAAAATGATCGAATACGTCAAACTTGCCTGGTTGAAAATATTCTACAAATCCATTCTTAGAATATTCGGCAAGACAAATTTCAAGGTCTTTTTTCAATCCAAATGCACTGTGGTAACGCTCTTCGGCATTTTTCGCTAAACATTTCATGATAATGGCGGACAGCGCCTCGGGGATAGTTGCCTTGACGGTATGTGGATGAATGGGAATGACCGCAATATGCTGGTAAATCAGTTCGCGCGAAGTGGGGGCTTCAAAGGGAAGCTTTTGAGTAAACATTTGATAGAGGGTCACCCCAAAAGAATAAATATCCGAGCGATAATCAATAGCGCGATTCATTCTTCCAGTCTGTTCAGGGGAAATGTAAGCGATTGTGCCTTCCAAAAATTCAGGGCTGACAGTTTGCTGGATTTCCCTGGAAAGAAGAGAAGCAATCCCAAAATCGATCAGTTTAATCTCGGTCAATGCCTGGTTGATTAAAATGTTTTGGGGCTTGATATCTTTATGGATGATATTGCATTGATGCATCTCCCCTATTGCCTGAGCAATCTTTATAGCAATTTGCAAGCCGATAATTAAATCAATTACCCCATTATTGATAACTGCGGCAAGATTTATTCCCCGAAAATCCTCTAGAACAAGCAGAGGACGGTTGTGAAAGGTTTCAAATCCTAAGGCTTTGATTATCAAGGCGGAAGCACTTCGGCTCAGAGCTGCAAATTCATTGCGCAAGCGGTATTCACTGGCAAGATAAAACCCCCCGGGTTTAGAAAATTTCAAAATGACGGGTATTTTATCTTTGGCGCGTATTGCCCGATAAATTGCTGTTAGCCGTCCTTCATGAATAGTTTCCAGCTGGGTATAATCGGCTGTCTCTTCAATTGGTAAAGACATAGACTTCCTAAGTTCTCTCTTAATTATACCATTGAAAAACAATTTCTTATTTAAATTTGTATAATTGTGCGATTATCTGTGTTTAATCGGTGTGACCGTTCAGGTTTAACCACAAATTTATGTTTGACAATGTACTAGTACATTGTCAAACATCAATTGA
>Ga0206882_1040_pt1 | contig 29877 bp, 27 predicted proteins | sample Alteio_BWOrgCont_4_FD_152908 | JGI IMG/M metagenome (GOLD analysis project Ga0206882, IMG submission 152908) | Enriched cells from forest soil in Barre Woods Harvard Forest LTER site, Petersham, Massachusetts, United States -... | ecosystem: Environmental > Terrestrial > Soil > Temperate forest > O...
AATTGATGTTTGACAATGTGCTAGACACGCATTTTAACAATTAACAAGGGAATTGAAGTTTTATGGCGCACTTCTTCGATCGTGCTGCCAAAAAATAAATCCGCAAAAAAAGTATGGCCATGCGAAGTCATAGCTATCAGATCGCATTCTTCCTGTTCTGCTGTTTTTAAAATTTCTTGAGGCGGATCTCCTAATGCCAAAAGGGTTGTGACTTCCAACCCTTTAGCTCGCAGTTTGTCAGCGGTTTCTTCAAGGTATTGACGGTCTTTTTTCATCTCTTCAGATTCAACCAGTTGCAAATCCTCATAATTTCGCGCCGCCCAGCCGTCAGCGACATGCACCAGCAAGATTGAAGAGTGATGAATTTTAGCTAATTCAGAAATGTGCGGCAGCAAGGATTGATCGGAAATCCCATTTTCCAAAGCGATTAAGATTTTATTGTACATAACGGGCGCCCTGCTAAACTAGAAAATAGTCGATAAGGTATTTCATATTTAGTCCAATAATGATTCCGCTTATAAGCCACGCAGCAATTTTTAACCAAAGAGGATTCGCAAACTTTCCCATTTTTTTGGAGTCACTGGTGAAAATAATTAATGGGACGATGGCGAAGGAAAGCTGAAAGCTTAAAACAACTTGGCTGAAGATTAAAAGCTGCGTCGTCCCATTTTTTCCATAGACGGCAATGGCAATCATCGCCGGAATAATGGCCAGAGACCTAGTAATCAAACGGCGAAGCCAAGGGCGCATCCTTAAATCTAAAAACCCTTCCATCACGATTTGTCCAGCTAAAGTTCCGGTTAAAGTAGAATTCTGACCGCTAGCCAATAGAGCTAAAGCGAATAAGACGCTGGCAATGGGCGCGTTAAGGAGCGGGGTAAGGAGCTGATAGGCTTCCTCAATATCTGCTACTTGGGTGTGCCCTTTGAAATGGAAAGTAGCCGCAGCGACAATCAAAATAGCCGCATTTACAAAAAAAGCCAGGATAAGGGCAATGGTTGAATCTAAAAACACATAGCGCAGGGCTTCTTTTTTGCCTTCATCGGTAGATGGGTATTTGCGGGTTTGGACTATCGAAGAATGCAAATAAAGATTGTGAGGCATCACTGTGGCTCCGATGATGCCTATGGCAATATAAAGCTTTTCAGGATGCGTTATGATTTCAGGATTGGGCAGGAAGCCTGCCAAAATAGCTTTAAAATCAGGTTGTGAAAATAAAATCTCAGTCCAGAAGCATCCGCTGATCACGACCATTAAACAAATGACAAAAGCTTCTATATAACGAAAACTTTTGTTCTGCAAGTACATGATCAAGAAAACGTCCAGGGCAGTAATTAAGACCCCCCAAAGCAGAGGCAGCCCGAACAGCAAATTTAAAGCGATGGCGGCCCCTATGATTTCGGCCAAGTCGCAGGCGCAAATGGCGATTTCGCATAAGATCCAGAGCATAATCGTTACAGGATAAGAGTAATGGTCGCGGCAGGCTTGAGCTAAGTCGCGGCCGGTGACGACCCCTAACTTGGCGCTAAGGGCTTGGAGTAGGATGGCCATGAGGTTTGAAAGAAAAATGACACATAAGAGGGTGTAGCCAAATTGAGCCCCGCCTGCAATATCGGTCGCCCAATTGCCGGGATCCATATATCCCACCGAAATCAGATAGCCGGGACCGGCAAAAGCAAGCATTTTACGCCACCACGGCCACTCCTTGGGCACAGGAATGGTCTGATGGACTTCAGGTAAGCTAGGCAAGTGATCCAAGAGTTTGTTCTCCTTTCCAATTCATCAAACGAAGACTATTTAAAATGACTAAAATGGTGACGCCAACATCGGCAAAAATGGCTAATGCTAATTGGGTTAAACCCAGTAAAGCTAAGGCGATCACAATTAGTTTAATAAGTATAGCAAAAGCTGTATTTATTTTAATCGTTTTTAAAGTCTTTCTGCCCAAACGTATGAGATTTGGAATGAGATCTAAATGATTGTTGAGAATGACGATCGAAGCGGCTTCAAGGGCCATATCGCTGCCCAATGAAGTCATCGAGATGCCGACATTGGAGATGGCCAAGGCGGGAGCATCATTGATTCCGTCTCCGACCATGCCGACAGCGCCGAATTTGCTGATTAATTTTTTCAAGATCAACCCCTTAGCTTCCGGAAGCAAATTCGCATGCACCTCTGTAATGCCAATTTTTCTAGCTACAGCCTGGGCGGATTCCTGATGGTCGCCTGTCAACATGATTGCTTCGATATTCAATTTTTTGAGTTCCTGGATGAAAGCCGCGCTTTCCGGGCGTATCTCGTCTTTTAAGACGATTAACCCCTTGACTTCTCTGTGGGTGCTAATGACGATGACGATTTTGCCTTGACTATGCAAATTTTCAATCATAGCCAAAATATCATCCGGCACTTTATGTTCTTCTAAAATAAATTCCAATTTCCCCAGGCAGTGATGGCGGTCGCTGCATACCAGGCAATCAGCTTTGGAACCCTTGCCGAGAATGCTTTCAAAATTTTCGATGCTGTGGAATTCTAGATTTTCTTTTCGGGCAGCTCCAACCACACTTTGGGCAAAGGGATGTTCTGAAAGAGATTCTATCCCGGCAGCGCAGCTTAAAAGAGTCTGGCGGTCATAATTGCCAAAAGGGATGATTTCGCAAATTACAGGGTGTCCATATGTCAACGTGCGTGTTTTATCCAAAGCCATGGCTTTGATGTTGCCGATGGCTTCCAAATATTTGCCGCCCTTAATTAAGATGCCCGACGCGGAAGCGTTGCCGATGGCAGAAAAGATGGAGATAGGAGTGGATATCACTAGGGCGCAAGGGCAAGCGATTACAAGCAATGAAAGGGCTTCCTTAAAGCCTATAACAAATGGCTTTTGCCAAAATAGCCATGGAACTATTATCCAGAATGCTGCTAGAAGCATGATGGAAGGGGTGTAATACCGGGAGAATTGTTCGATGAATTTTTGAGTTTGGGCTTTTTGTTTCATTCCCTGAAAGGTCATCTCCCTGATTTTAGCGATGGCGCTATGTGCGGCAGAAGATGTCACTTTCATTTCCAAGGCCCCCTGTTGATTAAAAGAGCCTCCGAAAAGGAGATCTCCTGGGCCTTTGTCTTTGCAAAGAGGTTCTCCGGTAATTGTGGATTCGTCCACAAATGATGTTCCGGCAGACACGACGCCATCCAAAGGAATGACTTGGAAAGGTTTGATGATAACGAGATCTCCCGGAAGGACAGTGGAGACATCCACAGGAGTATCTTGACCTTTGCGATAGACTTGTTTGGGAATGCTTTCTAATAAGCGGTCCAAGGAAGATTTGCTTTTGGCCAGGCTCGCGCTTTCTAAGTGCTCGGCCAAGGTAAACAAGACAATGACAATCGCGCCTTCGGGGTATTCTCCCAGATAAAAGGCTCCTGAGACTGCAATGACCATGAGTAAGTTGATGCTTTTAAAATTGAGTTTAAAAAGGGCTTTAAATCCTTCGTAGATCGTTTGGTAGCCAATTGCAAGAATGAGAAATATAAAAATAGGGATGGCCTCCCTTTTGGGAAGGGTCGCTCCGGCCAAAGAAAAAAACTCAAAAATCATCACCAGAAGCGAGGCAGCGATCAGCCACCAAATCTTGGGTTGTTTCGAGAGCATGGGTCCTTTCAATTTTTAGATTTTAGAGCCCTCTCGATGCGCCGCATAAAAAAGATCAAAATGACTAATGGAAACAGAAAAAGAAAAATTAAGGCTGAGAGGATTCCAGCTAAAATGGGGAAAAGGGAGTCTTTGTTTGGCTGAAGTTTGGAGATGAGCTCCGTCGTTTGCTCCAATAGCTGGGCATTTTTTAAGATTGCCTTCGAGCTTTGTTGGATAATTGTCTTATTGGCTTTGATGGCCAAGTTGCTTTGCTCGACGATCTCCTTATTTTTACTGATCGCTAAAGAGCTTTCTTCAATGGCTTTTTGATTGCCCTTGATGGCCTGCGTAGTGTTTTGAATAGTTTCACCATTAGCGGCAATGATCTTGGAGCTCTCAGCAACTACTTTGCGGTTATCATCAATGGATTTCGAGCTTTTATCGATGATAAGGTAATTGTTTTTGATTGCTTGAGTGCTGCTTTCCACTATTTGTTGATTGTCAGCAATGACTTGCGTGGTGCGTTCGATGCTGGATATAATGCTGCAGCCTGAGAGCGAAAAGCATAATGCCATTGTTTGGATCATTCGCCACAACATATTAGTCCTCCCATTTGAAGAAACCTCATCATTTCCGGGAGGCAGTTTGGAGTCAATTATTTTTTCTGTCAGAAGTCAGAATTCTGACTTCTGATTCCCTATCGAAGAGCCAATCTGGGGCTTTGGCACAGTTTTATTCACAAATTTACGTTTGACAACGAGTAGCTCCATTTTTCTTTTATAAATTCTAGCACAAGCTTCCAGTACCCGTTTATTATCGGGTTCTATTTCTAATAGATCAGCGGCATAACTAAGAGCAGCGTCATAGTTACTTTGGTCTAAATTTTGATCCAGCTGTTCAAAACACCTCTTTTTTTTTGCTTCCCAACAGTTAACGTTTTCATTTTGCGGTATCTGGGATGCAGCTGCATAGATAGCATCACGCTTGTTTAAACACTTTTCTTTCAAGGCTGAGAATTTTTTGGCATTTTGATTTAGATCTAAGATTTTTTCGCAATATGTAATAGCCCAATCCAGCTCCGGAGGTTGGCGACTTTGTGCATAGGCCTCCGCCAGCATGCTTAAAGAGAAAATATGATCAGGTATATGCATCAAAACCTCCCGCCAGGCAATGATAGCTTTTCTCTTTTGTTCCTTTGTTCCGTATGGATCATCGAAAGTACAGCGCGCCCACAAAGCCTTTGCATCCCAATTGTGTGGATCCAGGGTAAAAACAGTAGAATAGTCATTGAAGGCTCGGTCGTATACAGAAGTTTCATGATAGCATTTAGCACGCATCAGTAAAACATGGATATTATTAGGATCTTTCTCTAAGGCAAGACTAAAGTCCTCTATTGCTGGGGTTGTCATGGAATTTCTAGCATACCAATTTCCTCGAATCATTAATGCGTGCCGATCATCGGGCTCAATTTTAAACACCTGATTGAGATCTTTTAGCGCAAGTTCGGGTTGGCCATTTTGAAAATGGCCAATTGCACGTCCTTTTAAAGCTGGAGTAAAATTAGGATCAGAACCAAGGGCTTGCGAAAAGCTTGAGATGGCATCGCTTGCTTTCTTTAGATTCAAACTACACCAGCCTCTTAGCATCTGAGCAGCTTCATATTTTTTATCTGAACACAATATGTTGATTAGCTCCTGGAACTCCTCTATTTTCACAAGATGTAAGCATTTAGCATAGGCTTCTAACGTCAATGAAAGCTTCTCTCTATGAGTCTTTTGGGGCGCCATGTGGATGAGGAATTGGAGGACAGGAAAAGGGAAATCCCATGAAGGATATAGGAATGTTAAAAGCTCACATAGAGTGTTATATTCATCAAGTCTACGGAAATTAGGTAGATAGCGTTCTACAAACTCTACTCCACATGTACGAAGCGAGTTTTGAACGAACGATTCTTTCCCAGGAAAAAGAATCGAATGGTTTTCTTTCATTAACTCATGGAGAAAGACTAGCATCTTTTTGGGGGCTTTTTCCGAAAGGGATAAAAATGCTTGACTCCAAACAAAATCTAATTTCAGCTCTAACGGTAATTTAAAAACCATTGGAAAATATTTGAAGAGTCGTTTTTGATCCTCTTTTATCAGGGAAAAAAGCGCTGATTTACACTCATATATCAAATCGTGAATTTGATCTTGATGGCAAATCAAAAATAGATCCTCAAGAATAATATAGGCTTCAGGATCATTCATGAGAAGGACTTCTACAGATGTGTACTCATCAATATTGAGTTCCCCGGATTTTACTTTGGCAAAACGAGAAACCTGTTCCAATGCTTGCGTGTGCTTATTTTCAAAAATATCATTCTGATAAAAGGTTGAGATCAAGGGATCACTTGAAATTTTAGAAACATCGAAGACAGGGGGGGCGTAAAAAAGTGATTTAGTTTGATCCTCATTAAAATCTGCTGTTAACATCATGCTAACATCGTCAGTTTCTTCTTGCTCCTGCCAATTTTTGCGATTAGGAAAAACAAATCCTTGGGAGGATGGAGAATCTTGTATGGTGATATTATTTGTATTATTTGCCATCGAAGCATCTATAGCTTTTGGATTAAGCGATGGCCAAGAATCTGTTATTTCTGCAAGAAAGGAATCGATGTCGGAAAAAGAGTCTAATGCAGCGTTCTTTTGGGATATAGTTTCATCATCACTGTCAAATTCCGTTTTACTTCTTTTTGCGCATGGTATTTCCTGATTATAAAATTGTGGTATGTACAGTCCTTGAAAGGTGCTATCAATTGACATAGGTTGATAAAACTCCAAACTTCATTTTAAAATTGATTTTATAGAAAAAGAGTGTAATGCTTGTTCTATTTTTTTACAATGCAAATCTACTCACAAATGCTGGAATCTACAAAGCTTTAAAATGGAAACGATTTTTCGGGATTAAAAATTGGAAGATGTTTAGAATGCATCTTCTCGTGCAACCTTTAATTTTTGATTTGGAGCGCTCAGCATGCAGCACATTGCTCAAACACCAGTATTTATCTTGTGCGGAGGTTTAGGAACCCGCATTAAAGAAGAAACAGAATTTAAACCCAAACCGATGGTGCCAATCGGCCATCACCCGATACTATGGCACATCATGCGCTCCTATAGGCGCTGCGGCTTCCGCAAATTCATTCTGTGCACAGGTTTTAAATCTGAAGTCATCAAAACCTATTTCCTTAATTATGCTTCGATGAACAGCGACTTTACGGTCGACCTCAAAACTAATCATCTGACCGTGCACTCTATCGATCACGATGAAGATTGGGACGTTACTGTCGCCTATACCGGTGAAAACACCATGACAGGGGGCCGCCTTGCCATCGCCGCGGAAAAATATTTAGGCGATGCCGAGCACGCCGCTGTCACCTATGGCGATGGCCTGACAAACGCCAATCTTAAAGCCGTTTTTGAATTCCATCTTGAGCATGGAAAATTAGGATCGGTCCTGGGAGTAAATCCCCCTTCCCGATTTGGCGAAATCCGCCTTTCAGGTAACGATGTGATTGAATTTTCGGAAAAACCCGAGTTTACGGAAAAATGGATAAATGGAGGCTTTTTCTTTTTTAAAAGAAATTTCTTTACGCATTATCTATCCAAACATGAGGGCTGTGTGTTAGAAAAAAATCCGTTGGTCAAACTAGCTGAAGATCGACAACTCAATATGTACAAGCATGCAGGCTTTTGGGCATGCATGGATACTCAAAGAGATCGGGATCATCTCAACCAACTATGGGCCTCTGGACAAGCTCCATGGGCTCCCAGCTTTCTTGGAGTGGAAACTATCGAATGCCCAACTCTTTCTAAAAAGCCCTGAGGTAAAAAAATGCAAAGTGAATTCAATGGTATCTTTTCGGGTTTGACCATTCTCATTACAGGCCATACTGGATTTAAAGGGAGTTGGCTAGCCCTTTGGCTGCAAAAAATGGGAGCAAAAATCGTCGGATTCAGCTTAGATCCCCCTACGACCCCCAGCCATTTTGCTTTGGCAGGGATGGAACAAAAAATGACTCATATCATCGGGGATATCCGCGATTTCAACTTGCTGAAAGAAACACTCTTAAAACATGAACCGCAAGTCTTGTTTCATCTTGCGGCCCAACCCATCGTTTTGCATTCTTTCAGCCAGCCAAAGGAAACTTTTGACATCAATGCGGGCGGCACGGTCAACGTGTTGGAGGCATGCCGTTATTGCCCTTCTCTCAAAGCCCTAATCATGGTGACGACAGATAAATGCTATGAAAATCAAGAATGGCATTGGGGCTATCGGGAAAAAGATCCCTTAGGGGGCAAAGATCCTTACAGCGCCAGCAAAAGCATGGCTGAGTTAGCCATTGCCAGCTACCGCCAGTCTTTTTTCAACTCTTCCGGCCAACCTTTGGTAGCTTCCGCTAGGGCTGGAAATGTAGTCGGCGGAGGCGATTTTTCTGAATTTCGCCTTCTCCCTGACTGCTTGAAGGCTTTGCTGAAGAAAGAGCCCATCCAAGTGCGGAATCCTAGTAGTGTCAGGCCTTGGCTTAGTGTCCTAGATGCTTTAAGCGGCTATTTGTGGCTGGCTTCCAGCTTGCTTCAAAAGGGGTCTGCTTTTGCCGAGGCATGGAATTTTGGACCATTAGAATATCAAGCCATCACCTCTCAAACTTTAGTGGAAAAAACGATCGAACTTTGGGGGGATGGGGAATGGTATAATCCTTCTTTACAGCCGGCTTATCAGGAAATGGGCTTGCTGAGACTTAATTGGGACAAAGCTGTCAACCAGCTCAAATGGAAGCCGGTTTATAATTGGGAAGAGGCTGTCCGGCAAACTGTCGATTGGTTTAAGGCTTTTGAGTCCTCCTTACACAGACCTAAAACAATTGACTTTTATGAAATTGGGCTGGCGCATATACAAGATTATGTGGAAAAAGCCCGCCGCGAAAACTTGATCTGGACAGCTTCAGAAGAGCTAGTACACAACTAAGGATGTAAAATTATGCGCTATACACCTGCTCCGCTCGAAGGGGCCTTTCTAATCGATCTTGCGCCTGTTAGCGATGAACGGGGATTCTTTGCCCGCCTATTTTGCGCCCAGGAATTTTCCCAAAATGCGCTCGAAAACACTTTCATCCAGGCCAACAATTCACTCAGCATTCAAAAGGGTACGTTGCGGGGATTGCATTACCAACTGCCCCCTAAAGCCGAAACTAAGCTGGTGCGCTGCCTGCAGGGGGCATTATATGACGTGATTCTAGACCTTAGAAAAGACTCCCCAACCTTTGGCCGCTCTTTCGGAGCCATCCTCTCTGCTGAAAACAGGCGCATGATGTATGTTCCCAAAGGCTTTGCCCATGGCTTTCTGACTTTAAAAGAGCACTCGGAAATCCTGTATTTGGTTTCCCAAAATTACTCCAAAGAGCACGAACGCGGCATCCGCTGGGATGACCCGCATTTCAACATCCAGTGGCCTGATATTCCTCAAGTGATCTCTGAAAGGGATCAAAGCCATCCGGATTTCGATCAAAGCTTTCATCTGGAGGCCTCCGTATGAAAATTTTGTTCACTGGGGCCAGTTCCTTTTCCGGATTTTGGTTCGTAAAAGAATTAGCCCAATCGGGCCATTCCGTCTCTGCAATTTTTCAAGGCTCTTTGGAAAATTATCAGGGGCTCCGTAAAGAAAGGATGGATCAACTTTTAAAGATCTGCCGTCCGGTGTTTAGCTGCTCCTTTGGAAGCGAGGCTTTCCTTAAGGTGCTTGGGGAATCCAAATGGGACCTGCTTTGCCACCACGCGGCCGACGTTTCCGATTATAAAAGCCCCGATTTTAATTTTGCCGCCGCCCTAACCAATAACACAAACAATCTCAAGTCTGCCTTAAACTTGCTTGTTAAGCAGGGATGCAATCGCATTCTTCTGACCGGAAGCGTTTTTGAGCAGAACGAGGGGGCAGGCTCGGATAATTTAAGGGCAGTATCACCTTATGGTCTATCCAAAGGGCTTACTTCCGATGTCTTTAAGTTCTATACATCTGTGATGGAAATGAAACTGGGAAAATTTGTCATTCCCAATCCTTTCGGACCCTATGAAGAAGCGCGTTTTACAACTTTTCTTATCCAGACCTGGTACAAAGGGCAAACTGCTCCAGTGGCTTTTCCGGCCTATGTGCGGGACAACATTCCTGTCTCCCTCCTAGCCAAGGCCTATGCTGATTTTGCAAGCCGCCTCAGTCCAAACCCTGGATTGGAGCAAATCAATCCAAGCGGATACCCGGAATCTCAAGGGGCCTTTACCCGGCGTTTTGCTGAAGAAATGTCTCCAAGGCTATCTGTCCCCTGCAATTTTGAATTGTATAAGCAAGAGGACTTTTCTGAACCCAAAGTGCGCATTAATACAGATATTTTAGACAGCTCCAAATTGGGTTGGGATGAAGTCAAAGCCTGGGATGATCTGGCCTATTTTTATGAAACCCATTACAAGCAAAACATCTGATGAACGATAAGGCACCAACCATAGGGGTGGCAGTCATCACCCATTGTGCAAAAAAGCATTTGCCTCGCTGCCTGCCGCCGCTGTTAAATTCCCTTTTCAAGCCGCGAGTGGTCGTAGTTAATTCCTCTTCGAGAGATGGAACTGTGGAATTGGCGGAGACATTGGGGGCTGAAACTTTGGTGATTCCGCGCAGCGAATTCAATCACGGCTTGACGCGAGAAAAAGCGCGCCGCTATCTTGGAACCGATATTGTCATGATGGTCACTCCTGATGCCTACGCTCTAAATGACCAAACGCTAGGGCATCTCGTCACCCCCTTGCTTAACTCTCAAGCCTCCATTGCCTATGCCCGCCAAATTCCGCATGAGGGAGCCGATTTCTTTGAATCTTTTTCGCGCGAGTTTAATTATCCTCTGCAAAGCCATCTTCGCGGAATCCAAGATGTTTCACGTTATGGAATTTACACTTTCTTCTGTTCCAATTCTTTCGCTGCCTATAATAATGCAGCTTTAGAAGAGATCGGAGGATTTCCTCATGTTTTGCTAGGCGAAGATACAGTTGTAGTGGCTAATTTGCTCCAAAAAGGGCATAAAATCGCGTATGTGGCGGAAGCCGTTGTCCGGCATTCCCATCGCTACACTCTCAAGCAGGAGTTTCAACGCCACTTTGATACAGGCTTAGCCCGAAATGGATACCGCCATCTGATTGCCAGCGGCGGAAAAGACTCGCAGCGCGGCAAAACTTATGTCCGGCATATGTTTAACAAACTGATCAAAGAAGAACCTGTCCTTCTTCCCTATGCTTGTTTGCAAACTCTAACCAAATGGATGGGCTATCGCCTAGGCGAATACAGCGCTCATGCTCCTGTTTGGCTAAAAAAGACTTTCAGCAGCCAGGACTTTTATTGGCAAAACAATTGACAAGATTATTTTTGAATTTCATGATGAAATGGACTTAAAAAGAAGTGGAACAGAACATTTTTATGCCTAAAGCGTTTGCGGACCAATTGCTCAAAACTGCCCTTGAAGCTGCCGAAGCCGGCGGAGGAATCCTCTCTCAATATTGGGGCGCCCCTCTGGATATTAAGCATAAACAATTTCCAAGCGACCTGGTCACAGAAGTCGATGAGAAATCTGAAAAAAAGATCATCTCTATAATAAAAAAGAACTTCCCCGACCACTCTATATTGGCTGAAGAGTCAGGTTCACAAATGACTGAGAGTGAATATCTTTGGATTATTGATCCTCTGGACGGCACCACCAATTACGCGCATCACTATCCCATGGTGGCTGTGTCAATAGGGTTGCTTTTCCAAGGCGAGCCCATCCTTGGAGTGGTGTTTAACCCAATTCGGCAAGAACTCTTTGTAGGAGTCAAAAATTTGGGAGCTACGTTGAATGGCAGAAAAATCATGGTTTCCCAAGTTTCGGTTTTAAATCAGAGCCTTTTAGGCACCGGTTTTGCCTATAATCGGCTAGAAACGCGCGACAATAATTATGACGAATATTGTCATTTCACTAATCTTTCACAGGGGGTCAGAAGAAGCGGTTCTGCTGCGCTGGATCTAGCCTATGTCGCTCAGGGCTCCCTGGATGGCTATTGGGAACAAGAGCTTAAGCCATGGGACATTGCCGCCGGAATTGTCTTGGTGCAAGAAGCTGGCGGAAAGGCGACTTCCTATGAAATGTCCAAAGTAAAAATACAATCCGGTCAAATTTTGGCAACTAATGGACATATCCATGCTAAGCTTAGCCAAGAGCTTTTGCTTGTTAGAAAAGCCAAAGAAAAGCTTCATTAATCCCAACGGCGATCGCATTTTTGTAACTCAGCACAACAACTAGCACATTGTCAAACATAAATTGATATTTAAACGCCTTCAAAAGCTGCACTCTCGATTTTGAGTCGCCCTACGGGCTCTGATTTTTGTTTTGCACACCCACAGCTCCTTGCGTCGCTGTGGGCTATTTAACAGACGCCCTAGGCGGGCTTAAGGCTACTCACAGATATGTTTGGATTTGATCCTTTACGCGAACTCTTGCTCTCATATTCTTGAAATAGCCCTAAGCCCGTCTAGGGCGTCTGGTAGATAGCCCACAGCGACGCAAGGAGCTGTGGGAGGGCATAAGAAGAGCCAGAGCCCGTAGGGCGACTCAAGATCGGGATTTTACCGACAGAGAGCACTGAAGGACAAAGTTGGTGTTGTCCTTCACACATCTACAAGCCGGGCGGCAAAAGTACTGGACCTGGTCGCTGAGTAGGGGATATAAACGTCGACTGCGAAGGTCCAAAATTTACAACCGGGGTAGGCGAGAGCACATTTGTACCTCTTGCTTTAGGCGTAATATCTAAATAAGCATTGGTGCCGCCTATTGAAGCCACGTTTCCTACAAAACACGCAATCGCAAATCTTACAACCTCTTTAAAAGTAGTAAAGCGCATCGGAGGAGCATAGACAATATCGCCGGGCTCCAGCATGAAATCCCGCGCAGCCCCTTTCACGATGCGATTGATATCAATAACATACCGCAGAGGGCAAGCCAATGATCCGCGAATAACCACGACTCTTGAACTTGCGATGGAAGTTAACCCTCCGGCATCTGTCAACGCTTCCGCTAGGGTGATCGTATTAAAATACTGAATCGCAGTAGCCGTTCCCACTTCGCCTAATACATAAATTTGTTGGGCTTCCAAATTGTGAATGTGAATGTAATCCCCAGGCTTTAAGCGCAAATCTTGAGACAGGTCTCCTTCTTTAATCAGCCTTGTAAAATCTACAGGAACAAAATCTCCGTTTCTCGACAGAAAGGAATGATTGAGATCCACTTGATCAATCACCTGCCCGCGGAAGGAAAGATAGGGAAATCCTCCGGCCTCGCAAAGCGCACTAAGCACGGTTGCTTCGGGATCCAGAATTTTTCTACCAGGCTGCAGCACCTGCCCTGAAATCGTATAGTACTCATCGCCAAAAGTTATGGGTGTGATGCTGAGGATCGGATTGCGAAAGAAAGACTTTAGCTTGTCTTCCAAATCCTTACGCACTTGATCAATGGTTTTCCCTAGCACATGCATAGAATTTATAAATAAAAAGGATATGCTGCCTGTAGGATCTACAGAAACTTCCCGCCTTGTTTGAGGATCGCCATAAATTGAGATGGCCAGCTTATCGCCTTTATGCAGCCGATATGGTGGACGTCCTTTGATGGCAGGAGGAGTTTCTTTGGGGGCTGCTAACGAATGTTCAATTTTATCTGGATGGTCATGAGGGGGGCTATAATAAGATTCAATCGAAATTCCTTCGAAATCATTTGCGTAAGTGATGGGAGGGCTGTCAGATTTCCACTCGGTTTCTTCCTCAACTCCATTCCCTGATTGGTTGTCCGCGGATAGTGCCGTACAAAAAAGGCAAACAAAGCTTGCGATGGACACGATTATTTTCATTTTCAAGCTAAAGTCATGCATGACATTACCTTTCTTAATGCGATCCAGACACGCTTTCTACCGGCGCAGGAGGTATTGGGAACCATCTTTCGGCATAGTATCCGGCTGCTGCGGTAACAAATGAGGACACAAAAGCTCCAATAGCTATGCGCACCAACTCTCTGCCAAAGCGCATTGTTTTGTTTTGTGCAAATAGGATATCGCCAGGGACTAAGTAGAGGTCGCGGGCTTGGCCTCTAAGAATCTCTTTTAAATTGATCTGGATGACGCAAGGGCAATCCAGAGAGCCCCGAATCACTAAAACTCGGGTTATATCTGCGCCATAGGGTCCGTAGCTGCGCCATCCGGACACAGAAGCTAATGCACTCATGACTGTCAGCCCGTTTCTAAAGGGCATGCGTTGCGGGTTGCGCACAGCGCCTAATATGAACACTTCTCTATTTTCAGCCGCAGCGATGTAAATGTAATCCCCAGGTTGGATGATGACATTTTGGGAAAGTTTCGGATCACTAAAAATTTTTTCAAAGTGAACATCTAATTTTTTATGGTTCCGGACAATAAACGATGCGCGTAAATTTGCTAAGGAATTGCTAGGAACCACTCCGCCATAATTCCCGCTGTCTGTTAAAATTCCTCCGGCTTGGCCGATGGCATCCCTTAAATTCGTATTTCCCAGAATCTCATAGACTCCGGGCTGCTGGACCCTTCCTAAAATTTTATAGGTTTTGGGGGTAGTCTCTAGAGGGGAAATGGTTACCATGGGATGTATAAACAAATCCTGTAGCTTTGACTCGATCTCTTGACTGACTTCCGCAGTCGTGCGTCCGGCCGCAGGTATGCCGTCTAAAAACGCATAATAAATGCGGCCATCTGGCGCGACAGAAACAAAGGTTGAGGAAATCTCTTCGTCACCCAATACAGAAATTTCCAATACATCCCCTATGGATAAGACATACACGGGGTGGCTGGAATTCGAGTCCGTTTCTGTAGATGAAGCATTTTCTTCATTCTGATCATCAGAGAGGGAATTTTCATTTTCAAGATCCGAGCAATCATCTGCAAAAGGCCCCAGACAAACCTCGGCCTCCGATCCCTTGTAAGAAGTGGAATAATCTTTCACTTCATCATAGGAGTCTGTCATGATTTGAGGGCGGCGGCCTTCAATGCAGCATGGCAAACGGATCTTGAGTTTGCAGCAGCAGCCATTCAAAAAAGTTAAAGCGATAAGAGCCCACATAGACACTAATAGGAAGTGCTTGACCATGTAAATCTCAACCCCTTCTGAAGTTTTGCTTCGCCACACCTTTAAAATTTTCGCCAGAATGCCAATTTCTGAAAAATCCCATCTGTATTTCTTTTAGTTTCCAATTTTATACGCCCGTCAGTTATATAGGTAGAAAGGATCTGATTTAAAATGATCCCGCAAGGTCGGACACCCAGGTGGGACAATTCTTGTAAACTTTGATCCACTTGCCGTTTTGGGGCTTTTGAGGAGTTGATGACAAATAAAGACATATCAGCTAATGCTGCTATGTTGGCTGCATAGTCATCTTCTAAAATGCCTGGAGTATCGACAATAATGATATCATATTGAGTTTTGAGAGTTTCCCATAGATAAGCCATGTTTTGATTTTTAATCAGTTCTTTCATCCCAGGGTCGGGCTGAGCTAGTTTAATTTTGTCCAGTTTCCCTTTGAGGATAATGTCAGGAAGGGCAGATTTGCCTCTTAAAAAGTTGGGCAAGGAGGCCGCAGAAGAAGCGGAACCTTCATCGATAAAAATATTTTTGCGCCAGTCGAAGTCGATCAAGATCACCTTTAATCCCAAACGGCCATAATATAAAGCTAAGTGATAAGCTAAAGAGCTTTTGCCTTCTTTGGCAAAAGAACTGGTAAACGCAATGGAGAGATTCTGACCTTTTTTTAGAGGAACGAGATTTAAATTTTTGCCAATTTGTTCGATACGTTCGGCTAACTTGCGAATAAAGAAGAGCGTCTTTTCTTCAGCGTTGTTCTTGTTAAGCGAGTCAAATAGCGGCATCAATGTGACGCAAGGGATATTGTAAGCCAAGTTAATTTGTTTAGCTGTCCTCAATTTAGAATCGTTCATCTCCAGCCAAGCCGCCAATCCCAATCCCACCCCCAGTCCAAAGATCAATCCTAAAATCGGCATGATTTCCACCAGCAAGCTTCCTTCTTTTATAGGCTTGGCTTTGTTTGCAAGCTGATAGAGTTCCAAACTTCCCCTAGGAACATTAATCAAAAGCTGAGTAGCCTCTAACGATTTATTCAAAGAGTGCATTTGCTCTTCAGTAATTTGCTTAGCTTGCAGCAGCTTAGCAAAACCCACTTGTTCCCCAGGCAACTTTTCTAAATCTTTATCCAGTCTTGCTACCCCCTCGGCTATATCTTGCCTTCTTTTTTGGGCCGCACGCACTTTGCCTTGCATGTGGATGAGTTCAACTTCCAGTTGCGTCTTGGTGGGATTTTTTTGCAAAATAGTGGGTTCTTGACTAGGCTCTGATTCCTGATTTGCAAGTTGTTGGTAAAGATCTTTTAATTCGGATTGCAGGTTTTGAACTTTAGGATTGGTGGCTGTATATTTTGATTGGGCGTCGGCAATTGCCGATTCCAAGGAGTTGATCCGTTTTTGCAACAATGTTTGTTGTCCTGCCTGAGCAAAGGGGATTTGCTCGGGAAGATCAGTGAATTGCCTTTTCAGATTTTCATATTCAACCAATAAGGTTGTGTATAGCAAATTGGCTTCTTGCAGTTTGTTGCGGGCAGCGCTCATCTCGGTAAGGAGTACCGAATTTTCTGCAGTCATGTCAAAATACTGGTGGCTTTTCTTGAAGTTTTCAATGTCTTGAAGCTGGGAGAAAAGGCGTTTTCGAGTGATCTCCACTTCATTTTTAAAGTTGTCTAAAGCCTGTTGCAATTGTTTTTGAGTAAATTGCTGGCTATTTTTAACAGCGACCCGTGCGACAGTATTGGCGATATCAACGACCAGATTAGGGTTATCCCCTTTGGCAATAATGCGGATCATGTTCGATTCATTGTGCGGAAGAGGCACCTCGACCATCGAATTTAAAGCTTGAGGGGAGATGTCCAGTCCCAGAATAGTTTGCACAGACTGATAGTTGGCAGGCATCTTGATCATATCCAAGACGGTAGATAGGCTGAAACTTGTTAAAGAATAACCCTCATATAAGCTTTTAGGGCCGTTATCTTGGAACAGCACAATTGCTTCGGCTTGGTAGGTATTCATCACATTATAGGCTGTAACCCCTGCAATAGCGCCAAAAAAAAGCATGGATAATGCGATCAGAATGACATGCCTTCGAAGACCTAAATAAATTTTTTTGGTGTCGTATCTTTGGCCGAATTCTTCGTGTGAGTGTGTATCTTTGATAAGAGGGGGAAGATTTTCCTGCAAAGGCTTCCAGGCATCTTTGTGATCGACAGAAAAACTTTCGAATTCTGTTTCAGGTTTATTTCCGTTTTCTTCTTCATTTGCCAAATTCACTCCAGAACTAAGCAAGTGGTTGTGTTCTTGTTTGCCATTTTTCATAATTTCGGTCCTTTCAATTGCCCAGGCTGCGTTGCTTTTAACTTTTCTTCTTTGTACAAACCGGGTTTTTTAATGTAAACAGTTTTTTTAAAAAATGGATCGCACTGGGAAAACGTCTTTGAAAGAGCTATTCAGGAGATTTTAAAGGAGGGATGTGGAAATTATCTTGACGTTTTTGGAGAATAATATAAAATTCATGAAAGTAAAGCGCAAATATCTTTTAAATTCAAGAAATAATTTAGAAAAGTTTAAAAGTTAATAAAATTTATTTACGAGTATAATAAATCACTTATATAATGAAAATGTAGAGCATAAACAAACGGGGTATTATGAATCCAATAGGTAAATCAAATCTTGATACAGAAGAATCATATAGAAGATCTCCATTAGACTTAGACAGAAATAAAGAAACAAATCAGTTGACTGAAGAAAATGAGAAAGCATATCAATGTGCAATAAGCCAACTCGGAATTAAGAAATATCTTGAATTGTATCCTGATAGCTGTGAGGAATTGAAGCAAAGTTTTAAAAAATTCGATGAGGAATTTCGTAGGGAATTTCCAACGGTTAGTAAAGTTGTGGATGCTGCTCAATATATTGATAGAAAATTACTTAAAAAGACTTTTAAAGAGACAGAAGAGGCCTTGCAAGAAGCTATTACTCAAGAGCAGAAAGGTGTGGATTATGTACCAAAAGCAATAGACGAAGAGAGTGAGAGAGCCTATAGATGTGCAATAGATCTACTGGAGCTAAAAGAGGATTTTGAAAAATTGTCGACCCCAAAGAATGAAGGACTAAAGCCACTTTTGGAAGAAAGTGAAAAAGCATATGAAATATTACGTAAAGAATTTCCTCAGGTTGATGCACTGATTAAAACCGCTGTTGATCTGGATAAAAAGTTGCTTAAAGCAACGCTTAAAGAGACCGTAGATGCCGTACAAGATGCTGTGATTAAAGAGCAGGGAGTGAGTAGCGAAGAACTTGAAAGAGATTGTAAGCTTTTTAGCCGCACTCCTGAAGAGATGAAGGGAATTTATTTGGGAAAAATTCTCAAAGCAGTTCAGAAAACGGGTTTTCACCCTTCCACTGTTTGCCGCATTGAAAAGCTATGGAAGCAGTCAAAAACGCAGCCTGTTGAGCAGAAAGAAGAGCTTCTAATCGGCAGCCTAAGCGAAAGGCATGATATCATTGTTATAAAATCAAGAGAAACTGGAGATACTGATCCTACTGATCCTGAAATCTTTGTGAAAGAAAGAAAACGGTTGGGCGAGGGGGGATTTAAAGAAGTTTTCTTAATGGAGAGGTGTATACCCAAATTCGAAGAAAAACCTCCAGCCTACGTCCTTCTTAAACCTCTTCCTAAGAAAGAGGAAAAGAAGACAGAGGAAATGACAAATAAAAGAGTTGAAAGCAAATCTACTGAAAGGAAATCTGAAATAGTAATAGAAGAAGATTCAGAGACCTCACTTGAAGAGCGAGATGGAAGCACGATGGTTTATGAAGACGCTGAAGATAAACAGCAAGCAATGATTGCAGGCGCAAAGGCAGCGGGAAAATTGAACATGGTCGAGCTAGAACCCAGGGGATCCAATCTTTCTGAAGAAGAGGCTTATGAAAAAGAAATAGAATTTTGCCTAGCGTTGATAGGGGAGGAAGGCGTTTGCCCTACCCATAAAGTCATGACATATCAGGGGCAACGTGCCATTATTCAACCGGCAGCGGGGTATAGGGTTGAATATATTGAAGAAGGTCAATCCGTAGAGAAAACAATGATCACTTTGGAGAAGATGTCTCAATTGTATAAACAAGGCAAGCTTTCAAAGGAAGATCAAAAGGTTTATTTGAAGATGATTGGAGATGCCCTCATAGGAATTCGATCGGTTCATCGGAAAGGTATTCTACACCGTGATATCAAACCTGAGAATATCGTATGCTTTCATCAAGGAAACGGTAAAATTACTGATTTCGGAGTATCCTGCAAACTCGTCGGTGATAAAGAGATAGAGGCTTTTGGCGGAACGCCCACTTATATTTCTCCGGAAAGCTATGCCTTGACAGATGAAAATTGGAACATTAGTGAAAATGCTTTGAAGCAATCCGGTATCTCGATTGGCCCTAAGTCGGATGTATGGAGCATTGGAATTATGCTTTGGGAATTAACCTCTAAACATAAGCATCTAGAGCATCCCGCTGTAGGAGGCTCAAGAATGCCTGGTGAAATTTTAGTTGCATTGTTAAAACAACAGTTGGGAACCCATAATGACCCGCTTCTTCGAGGGTATCCTGAACCTCTAGTTGCTAAAAAGGAAGCGCCCCAAAACAATCTTAATCATCTTGTTTGGGAATGCACTAGGCTGAATCCAAATGATCGGATTGATCTTGATGAGCTCATTGTTAAATATGAAGCTTGCGTTAAAGATATTAACTATGTCTTAGATAACCCGAAATTATACCCAGAACTTGCTTCGGGGTTGGAATGTTTTGATTTTGAGGGCGATTTTAAAAGACCCCAACTCTAATACCCAAGCTTAAATTTGAGGCAAAGGCCCCAGGATTGAAGAACAGTGTGCTAGTAAATTGTCAAACATCAATTGATATTTAAACGAGTTTCTTGAGCTTTTTGTTTTGCACTCCCGATTTTGAGTCGCCCTACGGGCTCTGGCTCTTTCTTATGCCTTCCCACAGCTCCTTGCGTCGCTGTGGGCTATTTAACAGACGCCCTAGGCGGGCTTAGGGCTGTGCAAAACAATCGAGGAGTATAGTTTAAATATTGAAAATTCAGCGCCTGGGGCGGCACCTATTTATTATTGAGCTTTATACCAATACCAAAGGCGATTATACAAAGGTTTAGCAGCCGTCGAAGTCAGATTATACGACTGCTTTACGCAGTCACATAGAGCTTGCCCGCTGCTAAATATTGCAATTAATTGAACTTCCATTAGAATGACGTGAGCAAATATATAAACCATTATGTAGACCTCGGTTTGTGGACGAGGCATTTCAAAATAGTTAAGAACATAAAAGGCTATGGAAAAGCTGGCGATGTCCCGGAATAGCGTGCTGCCGAGTTCTCTCAACCAAACTTTAAACTCCGGATCCTTAAAGAGTTTTGTTTTCAAATCATCAAATCCTTCCTTGAGTGCTTGAGGGATTTGATAATTTAATTTGGAGACTTTTCCATAATACTCTTCAAGGCTGGAATCGGCCGGTTTCAATGCATGATCTAACGGAAAATTTTTTAACAGCCACGTTTGTATAACCACCACCCTGTCTATTATCCCTGAAAAGCGCCTATCCACCATGCTTAAAGATAACTGATCTGATTCGCCAAGATTGGAAACGATCTGCAAGAAAGTTTCATCCGGAATAAAATCAAAGTAGTTTGTATTGATTGGCATAGGCTTGCTTTAATATTAGATCCTTCAAGATAATATAGGCATGTTGCTTTTGAATTTCAATGGCATTCCAAGGACGGGCTTACATTTTACATTCAAGATTTGTCCAGCCACAATTTTTCTTCTGGATAGAAAAAAGAAATATAAGGTAAAGTCATAGGCATGAATGCATTGGAAGAACTTATTCGAAACGCTCCCTCCATAGAAACCCTTTTGGGCTATACTTTTAAAGATCGCGCTCATTTGGCCTTGTCTTTTGTCCACCGCTCTTTTGTTAACGAAAATCGCGATATTACCCAACATAATGAGCGTCTTGAATTCTTAGGCGATTCTGTCTTGGGCATGCTGATTGCTGAATATCTTTACCGCCGCCTCCCTTCTACGCCTGAAGGAGAGCTTTCCTATCTCCGTTCCCGCTTGGTAGAAGCCAGTTCCTGCGTGGCTTATGTTCAAAAGCTCAACTTGGAACAGCACGTTTTGTTGGGCAAAGGGGAAAGAATGAATGATGGGCGGGGACGGGAATCTATCTTGGCCGATCTCTTTGAAGCCATTATTGGCGCTATCTATCTGGATGGGGGAATTGAGGCCGCCCGAGACTTTATCTTTAAGAATTTTGCAGATGAAATCGAGTCGATTTTAAAAACTCCCTTGCGCAATTGGAAAGCCCTCTTACAAGACTATTGCCAGAAAAAACATCAGCAAACTCCTTTTTATAAAGTATTAAGCGAAACAGGGCCGGACCACCACAAAGTATTCAAGATATGCGTGACCATCAATAACCAGGAAGTCGGTTATGGGGAAGGCTCATCTAAAAAGGAAGCTCAACAAGCCGCGGCAGAGGATGCCCTAAAAAGGGTGAGCCAACAAAGCGCGGCTGACAATTCCAAAGTAGGATAGGGAGCGCTCGTGGCGGCCAAATCCAAAAGTGTATGGTATTGCTCTGAATGCGGCCATAAACAACTCAAATGGTCGGGTCAGTGCCCTCAATGCGCCCGCTGGAATACGCTGCATGAAGAACTTGAACAGCAAACTCCCCGCCGCTATGAAGCCCAAGCAAGCACCCCAAGCCGTCCCGTTCGTCTCAAAGAAGTCGTTTTAGGAGAGACTCCCCGCATCCAAACCCGCATCAACGAATGCGACCGTTTATTGGGCGGAGGAATTGTTCCCGGCTCTTTGACTTTAGTGGGAGGGGATCCGGGTATTGGCAAGTCAACGCTTCTTTTGCAGTTATCCCATGCCTTAGCCAAACAAAATCTAGTGGTTTTATATGTCTGCGGCGAAGAATCCGTAGAACAAACCTCGATGCGCGCCAAACGACTGGGGATCGACAGCGACAACTTATTCTTGCTATGCGAAACTAACTTGGAACAAATCAAATCTCAAATCGATCACATACAGCCCCATGTGCTGATTGTGGACTCCATTCAAATCGTTTATAAAGGCGACATAGCCTCAGCCCCCGGTTCGGTTTCTCAAGTGCGGGAATGCACTACCGAGTTCATGCATTTAGCCAAAGGCCGGGGCATCGCCACCTTTTTAATTGGACATGTGACAAAGTCCGGCGAAATCGCAGGGCCGCGCGTGTTAGAACACTTAGTAGATACGGTGCTTTATTTTGAAGGGGATAAGCAGCATCACTACCGCATGATTCGAGTTGTGAAAAATCGATTTGGCCCGACGGATGAGATTGCGGTTTTTCAAATGCAAACTCATGGATTAACCGAGGTTCCCAATCCTTCCCAAATCTTTTTAGAAGAGCGCATGAAGGAGGTGGTGGGTTCGGTTATCATCCCTACGCTGGAAGGCACCCGTCCTATACTGATAGAAGCCCAGGCGTTGGTGACTGATACTGTTTTCAGCACCCCTTCGCGGCGCTGCACGGGCTTAGATCAAAACCGCTTAGCCCTGCTGCTGGCCGTTCTCGAAAAAAGGATGGGCTATCAGCTTTTTCGCTGCGATGTTTTCGTTTCCATCGCAGGAGGGATGCGGGTAGTTGAACCTGGTATCGATTTAGGCGTATTATTGGCAGTCGCTTCATCGCTGCGGAATCGCATGGTCGATCCTGACGCGATTGTGGTTGGGGAAGTTGGACTGGGCGGAGAAATCCGCAGCGTTCCCCGCATCGAAAGCCGCATTAAGGAAGCGATTAACATGGGATTCAAGCGGTGTTTGATCCCCAAGCGTAATTTAAAAGGCCTTTCTAAGGAAGTCTGCCAAAAAATTAACATTGCAGGCGTAGAGTTTGTGGAAGAAGCGGTGAATGCAATCATAAATTAGGATCCAAGATGTCATTGACAATCGGCGCACGCAAATCAGCTCTCTCGCAAGCACAAGTTAAAGAGGTGCTTCGGGAATTGCATGTTTTTTATCCCCAAATGCAACCCAAGATCATTCTGCTAGAAACCCAAGGCGACTTGGATCAGAAGACTTCGTTGAGGACTTTGGGTAAAACAGATTTTTTTACCAAGGAAGTCGACCAACTTCTTTTGGCAGGCCATTGCCGCATCGCCGTGCATTCCGCTAAAGATTTACCGGAACCTCTTCCATTTGGTTTGCAAATCGTAGCGCTCACTAAGGGCTTGGATCCTTCCGACGCTTTAGTTTTGAGAGAAGGGGAAACCCTAGAAACTTTGCCTTCCGGGGCAGTGATCGCAACATCTTCGGAACGCCGCGAAGAGGCTGTGCGAAAATTACGTGCGGATTTTCAATTTATCGATTTGCGCGGCACAATCCAACAACGCTTGGCGAAACTAGACGCCAAGCAAGCCGATGGAGTCGTCATTGCCGAGGCGGCTCTGCAGCGCTTAGATTTGACGCACCTCAACCGGGTAGCAGTTCCTGGGTCTACAGTGCCCTTCCAAGGACGCCTTGCTATATTGTCCCGGATAGGCGACACTGAGATGGAAATCCTTTTTAAACCACTTGACGCTAAACTATGAAAAAGATTCTTTACTTAGGGTTGGAACTTCCTGAAGCGTTAGCGCACTTTGGCAGCGACAGAGTGATTCACTGTCCTCTCATTCAGATCATGCCCCGACCTCCGAGTTTACCTGACATTCGGATGGCCTTTCAATACCTGCCTAGCTATACGCATTTAGTTTTTACAAGCAAAAGCGCTGTAAAGATATTATTTGACTATCTTGTAGACTTTAACTTTACAGTGAATGATTTAACAGGTAAACAATGCCTGGCTGTAGGCGAGAGTACCGCGAAAGAGATTTGTAGGCAGGGCTTGACAGTTTCGGCCGTTGCCCAAGAAGAAACCGCAGAAGGCTTGGTTGAGGTGGTAGAGAAGCTGCCTATTTCCGATCAAGCTTTTTTTTTTGGCCCCGCTCTGCCCTTGCTCGTCCGGTTCTTTCTGATTTTTTGACTCTAAAAAAAGTGAAGCACCATAGCTGTGTTTTTTATGATACGGTGGTATGCTACCCGGAAAAGATTCCGGATTTGGCGGAGATTGATGAGATCATTTTCACGAGTCCGTCTACGGTAGATGCCTTTGTAAGAGTTTTTGGAGGGGGGGCTATTAGCCAAAAATTAACTGCTATCGGACCCATAACACAAGCTTATTTACAAGAACAATCGATAATCAGTTTGAAATAAGTCGGCCAATCTCTTTGCAATTTGTTTCTCGATTGGGCGCTTACCATGCTCCATTTGAGAAATATTTCCTTGATGAATTCCCAGCAAGGCGCTCAAGTTAACTTGTGTTAATCCTTCTCTGGCGCGCAATCCACGCAAAGCAATCGCCCACCGCGGCAAATCACCGCTCATTTCCCGTAGGACTTCGTCTACAGAGATAGGCTTGTCATTAAGGAACTCGTAAGATTTCGCCGCGTTTGCCGAAAGCACTTTGTGAGCTTTTTTTGCCTGTCCAATTACGTCGACTTTCCACTTGCTGCCTGTCATGATTCAAGGTTATATCAAAAAAAGATATATTTCAAGTGTTATTCTTAGATCCGTCAGCCAAAACTTTCAATACGGTTGGATTGAGATTAACTTTTTCCATATGACTTTGTATTCCAAATCTTTTATTCTGAATTCTGAATTCTGAAACTGAATTCTACCTAAAATTACCAAACAAGGAGAATATGTATGACCCAGACAGTTGCTTCTCAGCAGTATCATTTGCCTACATTGCCTTATGATTTTAACGCTCTTGAGGGTGTAATTAGCGCTGAAATCATGCGCTTGCATTATGAGAAACACCACGCTACCTATGTGGCGAATCTTAACAAAGCTTTGGATCAATATCTCGAGGCCGAACGCAAAAATGATCTAGCGCTCATGATTGCATTGCAATCAGCCATTAAATTTAATGGCGGCGGCCATGTCAACCACAGCATTTTTTGGACAAATTTGGCGCCAAAAGATCGTGGAGGACAGCCCGAAGGAACATTAGCCAATGCCATTAATCAAGAATTCGGCTCACTTCAAAATCTGATCGATCAGCTAAGTGCTAGAGCGGTGGCAATCCAAGGCTCAGGATGGGGCTGGCTTGGGTTTAACTCCAACAAAAAACGCCTGGAGATCGCAACCTGTGAAAATCAAGACCCACTTAGCACTAAAGGGCTCATTCCCCTCCTTGGAATCGATGTTTGGGAGCACGCCTACTACTTGCAATATAAAAACGTCCGAGCCGATTATGTGAAAAAAATCTGGGAAGTGGTGAATTGGAAAAATGTAACCGAGCGCTATCAGGCGGCAGCTAAATAGGTAGGTTAATTTCAAAAGGGCCAAAGAGACCAAAGGGACAAGGGACCTAAAGGACCAAAGGGACCAAAAGGACGTGAATAAGCCTTGGGTCCTTTTTTGTCCTTTGTCCTTTTGGTCCCTTAGGTCCTTTAGGTCCCTTGTCCCTTTAGTTCCTTTAAGACGTAACTAATTATGAATCAAAGGTTAGTAAAAAGCTGATGAAAACAATGAAAATCCATATTTAAGCAAAATCCCCTTGAGTTTATCCGAATTCTCTCATAAAATACATTATTCAACTTAAGAGAGATAAATTATGGGATTATTTTCCCGCGATAAGCCAAAAATAAAAGTCCAAACAACCAAAAAGGATGGTTTTAGCGGTTGGTTGAAATGCACCCATTGCAGCGAACTCATACATACTAATGAATTGCAGCAAAATAGCAATTGCTGCCCCAAATGCAATTATCATTACCGTCTTTCAGCCGATGAACGCATTAAAAGTTTAGCCGATGCAGATACATTTAAAGAACACTATGCCCATCTTCATCCTGTCGATCCTTTAAAGTTTGTCGATACTGAAAGCTATGCCAGCCGGTTAGCCAGCGCCAAGGAAAAATCGGGGCGCGAAGAAGCTGTTATAGTTGGGACTTGCAGGATTCAGGGCCATTCTGTTGCTATGGGTGTGATGGATTTCAACTTTATGGGCGGCTCCATGGGCTCTGTCGTAGGCGAGCGTTTGACATTAATCATCGAGCATGCCTTAGAGAAAAAAATTCCCCTGATTATTGTTTCAACTTCAGGCGGAGCCCGCATGCAAGAATCGATTCTTTCTTTGATGCAAATGGCTAAAACCTCTGCGGCCTTAGCTAAACTGAATGAAGCGCGGATTCCTTACATTTCAGTCCTCACCAATCCCACCACAGGAGGAATAACCGCTTCTTTTGCTTCTCTAGGAGATATCATCATTGCTGAGCCTAATGCTTTGATTGGTTTTGCCGGACCAAGAGTCATTGAGCAGACCATTGGGCAAAAACTTCCGGCAGGAGCTCAAAAGTCTGAGTTCCTTTTGAAGCATGGAATGATCGATTGCATTGTTAATCGGCATGAGCTACAAAATAAGCTAGCCGAGTTGCTTAATTATCTCAAAGGCAATCACTCTGAAACCCCTTCCGAAGCCAATATTGAATCAGATCAAACGGCTTCTAAAAATTATGCCAAAAAACTGTAATCCCTATATACCACGCGCGGTATAAGCAACTTAAGGAGAGAAATCATGGCCAAACACTATGTAAAGATTCCTGCTTTAATCGAAGAGGAAAGTTGCCTGCCAAATTATGCCTCAACAGAAGCCGCAGGGGCGGATGTCCGAGCATTTCTTAAAGAAGAAGTTGTGCTTCAGCCGGGGACGAGCAAGCTGATCCCTACAGGCATTCGAGCAGCAATACCTGAAGGTTATGAAGTCCAAGTAAGGCCTCGGAGCGGTTTAGCATTAAATAATCAAGTCACCGTTCTGAACGCACCCGGAACCATTGATGCGGATTACCGTGGACAAATAGGAGTCATTTTGATTAATCATGGCAAACATGACTTTGTGGTAAAACCCGGTATGCGCATTGCCCAACTTGTGTTGGCCCCTGCCATCAAAGCTGAATGGCAAGCGATAGAGGAGCTTCCCATGACCGCTAGAGGAGAGGGGGGGTTCGGCCATACGGGCACCCACTGAATGAGGATTGGGAATTAATATGATAGCAAAATATTTGGATCCGGAGTTAGTTCTTTTTTTGGGAGTCGATAAGCGCGATGCTGCGCTGGAATTCATGATTGAACACCTTTATTCCGCCGGTAAAATTGTCGATAAACAAGCATTTTATGAAGCGATCCGCGACCGGGAAAAAATCGTTTCAACAGGCATTGGCATGGGAGTCGCCATTCCGCACGCCAAGTTGTCTTCTTATGACGACTTCTTTATTGTCATTGGAATTTTACAAAAAGGGGTGGAGTGGAATGCTCTCGATAGCGCTCCGGTGCGTTTGATTTTTATGATCGGGGGGCCAGACGACAAGCAGACTGAATATTTACAAATTCTATCCAATTTAACCCAGGCAATAAAAGATGAAGAAAGGCGAAAAAAAATGTTAACTTTGAATTCCCCAAAAGCTATTATAGAACTTTTTAAGGGATTTTAATAACTCAAGTTGCCGGTACTTGGGTTAATAGAGAGCTTTAGCAATAGTTTCTGACTATTCTCACCAACGGGGGTTTATGGATTTAAAAATTAAGGACGTCGCCGATCTTCTCAACGTTTCCGAAACAACTATTCGCCGTTGGTTAGTTGAAAGAAAAATTCCTGCCTACCGCATTAACCATCAATATCGTTTCAGCCGCACTGAAATTGAAGATTGGGTGATGGGGCATAAACTTGGAAAAACTAACGGGTTTTCCCCTAACAAAGAAGAGGGCGAGGCGGCCAGTGAAAGCCAAGACCCCTCAATTAAAGGCGGCAGCAAGCAGTTCAGTTTATACCGCTCTATCCATAAAGGCGGGGTTTTGTATAACATTCCCGGCAATTCAAAGGAAGAAGTGATCCGCTCGGCAACCCAAGCGATAGCTAAAGAATTAAATTTGGATTCAGAGGTCCTTGTCGACTTATTATTAGATCGGGAGAATTTACAGCCCACATCTTTGAACAACGGTATCGGCATTCCGCATACGCGCGATTTTTTGCTAAATACCCTTCAGGATATTGTAACCATAGTTTTTCCGGAGAAGCCGATATCTTATGGGGCATTGGATGGCAAACCGGTGCATACGCTTTTTTTTCTGTTTGCGGGAGAAGACAAGAGGCATTTGCATCTTTTAGCTAAAATTGCCCATCTCAGCAGCCAGCCAGCAACGATTGAAATGTTGCAAGCCCGCCCTTCCAAAGATAAATTACTGAATTATATCAAAGAGTGGGAAAGCAGCATTGCCCAAGTCAATTAACGGAAAGGAATATCTTTGGCTTTCATTATTGAAAAAATCTCGAAACATCGTTCGGCAGGGGGACATTCCTTGGCATCAATGCTTAGCATTAACTTATTCAGCTGTCCTAGATAAGGAAAGTCGGCGTCCGCATACACATCTAAAGTGGAATCCACATCCTCTTGAGAAAGCTTCAAAAGGGCGCGAAAGAGATCTTGAGGAGTGAAGTTGGCATCTGGCTCCTGCTCTAGTATAATATCGACTGGCGACAATGGAGTTCGAATTGTCATCAGAATCAAGCCCATTGCCCAAATGTCGTTTTTGGTATCAGCAAGCATCTGTTTACCCTCTGCAATTTCCTCTGAATTACCCTTGGCTATTTTAAAAAAGCCTTTAACAGATCTAGGTGAAAAATAATCCGGCGTCCCTTTCAACTCAGGTTTGTCTTTTTCTTCTTCCACTTTCACAGCGTATCCGAAATCCGCAATTTTTGCCCTTATAACCCCATCATGTTCTGTAAGAAGGATATTCTCAAGCTTGAGGTCGCGATGATGGATTCCCTTCGCCTCAAGTTCTACCAAACCCTTAAGGCAATCCTCCACTACATTCCATTTATTTGCATCGTTCCAGATAAGGGGATAAGGAGGGGAATTTATTAAATCAGCCAGACTACCAAAATTGCAATATTCCATCATAATGCTGATTTTTTGAATGTTCGTGATTTTACCGGTTTCAGCTTCAACTTTTGTGCTTTTGTATTCAACTATGTGAAAGAATTTTAAGAACTCGGGTCCCTCAAGTTGTTTTTGCATTCTAAATTCATTCAAAACATCCAGTCTTTGTTTTTCTATTGTTGTTTGGGGATTTGTCGGATCTAAAGCGATAGTCGCATGAGCGAATGTTTTAAAATCATCTTTTTCAACGGCTAATGCGACCTTTTTAAATGCACCTTTATCGAGGAACGCAGCTTCTTTCATTAAAGAATAGGTTTTATTTCCGCTTTTTTCCAAACTGACAGGTAATCCAAGTGTTGCTTTTTGGATATGTTTAACTTCATCAGCAGGAATGGAAAGATGCAGGGACTTTTCCATAATTTTATCATAAGAGGCTTGCGCTTTGGCGACGATGAGATTTTTATGTTCTTGAGTAAATAGCTTAGGTAAGGATTCCCTTAGATTGTGCACGTCAACAATCATCTTACCTAATTTTTGCTTGCCAGGAGAGGATTCGGTCATCATTTTTTCAATAGAATTTTCTGAAATTTCCAAAAACTTTGCAAGCTTTCGGATATTGACCAACACTTGTTTATTGTCTTTTGTTTGTAAAACAACGGTTTCCGCGGTGATTTTCCCAACTTCATCAGAACTGTCCAGTACACTTTTTTGGAAAATGGTAGATAAATTACGATCGGAAGCAACGGGGGAAATATTAAGACTAGCAGGTAATTGCAATGCTGTTAAATCAACATTTATTGAATTTATTTCAATCACTTTAAAATCCTTTCTAAAATATACATATAATCTTTATTTATGAAATATCGGCAACTCTCATTATATAAAGTTTTGTCTATTAATTAAAGTGTTAATTAAGGGGATTTTTGTGAAGTCAGTAATGTATTTGAATAAAAAAGAGAAAAAGATAAAAAGAAGAACCCCTAACGGGGTTAAAGGGGCCTAATTACTTT